>Ga0209062_1001511_pt1 | contig 40128 bp, 37 predicted proteins | sample Coa_R2_2_FD_187158 | JGI IMG/M metagenome (GOLD analysis project Ga0209062, IMG submission 187158) | Surface soil microbial communities from Centralia Pennsylvania, which are recovering from an underground coalmine fire - Coalmine... | ecosystem: Environmental > Terrestrial > Soil > Unclassified...
TGATGCGTTCGCGCACCGTGAGCCGGCCGCCATCGTGCTGGCGCTTCACCTTGTCTGCGCCGCCCATCTCCCTGGTCATCGCCTGGCGACGGCGCAGCTCGTCGAGTTCGGGTTGCCAGCTCATGATCATTCGCTCCCTCGGAAGCCTCGTTCGTACCAATGCGGGAGGCCATCGGCTATACTGGATGCAGTCCTGGCGTGCCCGAGAACCGGGCAAAATCCGCGCCGCGATCCTGGACTGAATCGCCGGCGGCACAGGTATGTCGTCGACATATCGAGAACCGGGGGCGCTCGCCGAAAAGTTGTATCGGCGGTCTCGCCGCTGCGACCTTCCCGGGCGTCGTGCGTTGTCGACGGGCAGACCTCCGCGTGGTTCCCGATGAATGACAAGTCGTTCGACATCTGCATTCCCATCGCAGTGCTTCTGGCCGTCGTGGCGGCCTGGCAGTTCTATGGACTGGTCTCGGATGGCCCGACCAGCCGGCAAGGGGGCGTCGAGGTCGCCGTCAGCCCGTCGCCGCCGCTGCGGACGACCGATCCGCTCGGCGACTGAGGCGCCGGGTCAGCGCACCGCCTCGCGCTCGTAGACGATTCCGTCGATCAGGTTCTCCTCGTAGAGCCGCGTGAGGTCGATGCCGCCGGCCGGCCGTGCCGGCTGGAAGCCGGCGATGGCACGTTGCAACCGCGTCTCCTGCTCGCGGCGCAGGCTCTCGGCTTCCTCGACGGTGATCGCCCTGAAGCGCACGGTCCGGCCCGGCCGAAGGCGGCCGAGCCGCGGCAGGTCGACCGAGGCGACGGTGGCTATCTTGGAATAGCCACCCACAGTTTGGCGATCGCCCAGGAGCACGATCGGCAAGCCCGCGCCCGGCACCTGGACGGCGCCCGGACCGATGCCGTCGGAGATGATGTCGGCGCCCTTGGAATGCTCGATGGTGGGCCCCTCGAAGCGGATGCCCATGCGATCGGCTTCCTTGGAGACCTTGTACTCCGAGGAGACGAAGGTCTGCCGTCCGGCCTCGCTGAAATAGTCGTCCTGCGGCCCCCAGATCACGCGGATCGGGCCGTTGCCATAGTCGAACGGACCGCCGAGCTTGCGCTCGTCGCCCGCCGGCGCGCTGCCGCGCTTCAGGGGCAGGACGTCGCCGGCCGCGAGCTTGCGTCCCTCGAAGCCGCCGATACCGGCCCGGGCGTAAGTCGAGAGGCTGCCCATGAACGGGGGGATGTCGAAGCCGCCGGCAACGGCGAGATAGGCGGTGCTCGAGCCTTCGACCATGCCGACTCGCAGCACCTGGCCGCGCTTCAGCAGATGCGAGCGGTCCGACTCGATCGGCTTGGGCGATGCGCCGTCTCCTTCGATCAAGGACGGCGACAAGGGCCCGACGAGGGCGACGCGCGCCGACTCGGCCTCGATCAGCAGATCGGGTCCCATCACGCCGATCTCGAGCCCGGCGGTGTTGGCGGGATTGCCGGCGAGCGCATTGGCGAGCGTGAGGCCGATGCGATCCATCGCGCCCGCGGTCGGCATGCCGAGCGCCATGTAGCCGATGCGGCCGAGGTCCTGCAGCGTGTCGAACAGGCCGGCGCGGACGACCTTGAGCGCGCTCATGGTTCGATCAGCTCCGACCAGTCCAGCGTGCCGGCCTCGACCTTCTGTGCGATCGCGTCGTACTCGGCGCGGCTGATCCGCTCGAAGGTGAGCGAATCGCCCGGCGCCAGGAACACCGGCTGCTCGCGGCGCTTGTCGAACATCCAGAGCGGCGTGCGGCCGATCAGGTGCCAGCCGCCAGGGCTCTCGAACGGATAGATCGTCGTCATGTCCATCGCGATCGCGACGGTCGAGCGCGGCAGGCGCACGCGCGGCTGGGCGCGGCGCGGCAGATAGAGCGACGGCTCCAGCCCCGCGATGTAGGCGAGCCCCGGCATGAAGCCCAGGACGTACACTTTGAACGGGGAGCCGAGGTGCGCCGTGATCACCTGTTCAGGCGTTTTCCTGGTGCGCTCGGCGACCTCGGCGAGGTCAGGCGCGAAGTCCGGATCGTCATAGCAGCACGGGATGCGCACCTTGCGGCTTGCCGCATCGGTCGCCAGCCCGCGGGCGATCAGCGCGTCGATCTGCGGCTCGAGCTCCCGCCGGGTCGTCGACAAGGGGTCGTAGCAGACCATCAGGGCCCGCATGCTGGGGACGGTCTCGACCAGCCCGCTGAGGCCGCCCTCGGCCTTGGCCTGGCTGATCGCGGCATGCAGGGCCATCACCTGGCCGTTGATCTGGGGCGAGATTTCGTTGCCGAATTCGACGGAGAAGGCGGTGTCGCCGCAGGAGAGGTACCGTACGCTCACGTCTGCTAGGATAGCGGCATCGAACGAGGGAGTCTTGCAATGGCTGCAGGCACGAACACCGGAATGGTCAACATCAACTCCGATCTCGGCGAGAGCTTCGGCCCGTGGGTGATGGGCAACGACAACGAGGTGCTGAAGATCGTGCGCTCGGCCAATGTCGCCTGCGGATTCCATGCCAGCGATCCGGTGGTGATGATGGACACGGTGCGGCTGTGCAAGGAGAACGGCGTCTCGATCGGCGCCCATCCGGGCTTCGCCGACCTGCAGGGCTTCGGCCGCCGCGTGATCAACCTCTCGATCAAGGAGCTCGAGGCCAACATCGCCTACCAGATCGGCGCCTTGCAGGCGATCGCCGCGCTGCACGGCATGAAGGTCACGCACATGAAGCCGCACGGCATGATGGCCAACATGTCGGCCGACAGTCCCGAGATGTCCGAGGCGATTGCGCGCGCCACCAAGGCGGTCGACCGCGACCTGATCTTCCTGTGCCAGGCCAATACCGAGCAGGGCAAGGCGGCGCGCAAGTACGGCCTGCGCGCGGCGGAGGAGGTCTTCGCCGACCGCACCTACACCGATTCGGGCATGCTGACGCCGCGCAAGGAGCCGAACTCGATGATCAAGGACCCGGCGCAGGCGGTGGCCAGCGTGCGCCGCATGGTCGACGAGCAGGCGATCTACTCGACGTCCGGCAAGCGCATCCCCTGCCAGGTCGATTCGATCTGCGTGCACGGCGACGGGCCGACCGCCGTCACCGTGTCGAAAGCGGTGCGCGAGGGGCTGGAGGCGGCCGGCATCAAGATCGTGCCGCTGACGGAGCTGCCAAGTCTCAGACACTGAACACCGAGATGTGGCTGGATGATGGTGACCGCGGTGGTCGACACCGGCGGCCGTCTGGTCGCCCTGTCCCGCATGGACAATTCGCAGATGGGCAGCCTCGACATCGCCATCGCCAAGGCCGCCGCGGGCAAATGGGCCGCCCCCTGGATACCTTGTCCAAGGTGGCTTCGCCGGTATAGTCCGGCCGCACTTTTGACCTTCCCCTGCGCCCTTCCGGGGCTTACGGGGAGGGCCCGTTGAGGATGGCGGCACGGCATATGAAGCAACGTATCTTCGGGTTGATCTCGGCGCTGATCGGGATCGTCATCGCGCTCGCCGCGATCGAATTGACCGCCATCGTCTGGCTTTACCTGGAAGAGGGCCGCTACGTTTCGGCCGAGGAGCTGTTCCAGCGCACGCAGAACACCTATGTGCGCGACCTCACCAAGGGCACGGCCTGCCGCTATGTCGACACGCTCTATCCGCACCCGTATCTCGCGTTCGTGCACCACGGCAACCCACCCTGCGGCCTGCCCAACGTCAACAATATCGGCCTGCTCAACACCGACTTCCCGACGGTCAAGCGCGACGACGTCTACACCGTGCTGGTGGTCGGCGGCTCGGTCGCCTCGCAGGTGACGCAGAACATCCCGCCGCCTGCGCCACGCTTCATCGAGGAAGAGCTGAACAAGCGCTATGTCAGCCCCAACGGCAAACCGTGGCTGGTGCTGAACGGCGGCGACGGCGCATGGAAGGAGCCGCAGTCCTTCATCCTGTTCGCGATGTACGCCACCTCGGTCGACGCGGTGATCGCGCTCGACGGCTACAACGAGCATTACCTGTTCCGCTCGTACACCCAGGAGCGGCTGGAGCGGCCGCTCAGCAACTTCACCGACGTGAACCCCTTCGTCGCCGACGAGAACTTCGGCGATGCCGCGATCGGCTGGGTGATCGGGCGCGTGGCGGGCTCGCTGGCGCAGATGCCGCTGCTCGGTCACAGCCATGCCGCCTACATGATCGTGCGCGGCATCGAGGCGGTGGCCAAGGGCCAGGACATCATCAAGGGCGACAAGAACAAGAAGACGACGCTGACGTCCATCTTCGCCCTGCCCGGCGACATCAAGGGCGACGGCGAGAAGGTGTTCGAGACTCAGCTCGCGCTCTACCAGAAGTACGAGCGGGCGATCGAGGCGGTGGCCAAGGCCAACAACGTCAAGACCGCCTACTTCCTCCAGCCCGTGCCGAGCTGGGGCAAGACGCTTACCGAGGACGAGAAGCGCGGGGCCTCCGCCAACTGGACCGATCCGGTTCTTTACCGCCGCATCGTTGACGGCATGATGACGCTGCGCGACCAGGGCCTGCCGATGTTCGACCTCGGCGACCTCCTGAAGGACGTCAAGGAGACGATCTATGCGGACGATATCCATTTCATCCGCGACACAAAGGGCGACAGCAAAGGCTACCGGCTGATGGCGGCTCGGGTCGTCGACGATCTGGCTAAGGCGTGGGAACTAAAGCCGAAAGGCGGGAACTGATCATCCACCACGCACTTACAATTGATACAAAACGGTATCGCGACTGAAATCACTGCGACGCCTATAAGACAGTCCGTGGGCACCGGCCGGGGGGTTGGTGCGGGAAGACTGATCGAAGGTGGGTGTCATGCAGAACGTGCGGTTTGCCATGCTCATGGGACTGTCCTGCTCGGCGGTCCTGGTGTTGGTGCGTATCGGCACCGCCTATGCAATGCCCGGTCTCGGCCTGTAGCAGCGTACGCGTAGAATGCGAGGGGTTGGCCGTTTGAAAGAACGGACAGGCTGAGCCATTCTGGGCGGCGCCGGTTCGGGGGAGCCGGCGCCAACCCAGCCCCCAAGGACAAGAACCGTGTCGCGTGCCGACCGCGCTGAAAGCGCCCCAGTTTCCCGCCCACCGTCGATCGATCGCATGGCCAACTGGCCAGCCCTGGCGCCGCTGATAGGCCGCGTCGGGCGGCCGCTCGTCATCGAGGCGCTGCGCGCCTGGGCCGACACCAAACGAGGTGCGCCCGAGGTTGCCGATGCCGAGCTCTGCGCGCGCTGGTGCGAAAAGCGGCTCGGCAGGCTTGCACAGTCGACCCTGAGGCGGGTGTTCAACCTCACGGGCACCGTGCTGCACACCAACCTCGGCCGCGCGCTGCTGCCGCAGGAGGCGATCGAGGCGGCGGTCACGGCGATGCGCTCGCCGGCAACGTTGGAATATGACCTCGAAGACGCCGGCCGAGGCGAGCGCGACGACCATATCGCCCCCTGGCTCTGTCGCCTGACCGGCGCGGAAGCCGCCACGGCGGTGAACAACAATGCCGGCGCCGTGCTGATCGTCCTGAGCGCTCTCGCGGCCGGGCGCGAGGTGATCGTCTCGCGCGGCGAGCTGATCGAGATCGGCGGGGCCTTCCGCATCCCCGACATCATGGCGCGGGCCGGCTGCCGGCTGGTGGAGGTCGGCACGACCAACCGCACGCATCTCGGGGACTATGCGAACGCAATCGGTCCCGACACCGCGGCGATCATGAAGGTCCATCCGTCGAACTACGCGGTACAGGGTTTCACCAAATCGGTGACGGCCGCCGAGCTGGTGCCGCTCGCCCGCGAGAAGGGCCTGCCGGTGATCGAGGATCTCGGCAGCGGTACGCTGGTCGATCTCGAGACCTGGGGCCTGCCGCATGAACCGACGGCGCGCGAGGCGATCGACGCCGGCATCGACGTCGTGACCTTCTCCGGCGACAAGCTGCTGGGCGGGCCGCAGGCCGGCCTGCTGGTCGGGAAGAAGGGCTTCATCGAACGCATTGCCAGCAATCCGCTGAAGCGCGCGCTGCGGCTCGACAAGGTGCGGCTGGCGGCGCTCGAGGCGACGCTGCGCCTCTACGCCGATCCCGAGAAGCTGGTGGCGCGTATGCCGACGATCCGCATGCTGGCGCGGCCTGCGACCGAGATCCATGCCCAGGCCGAGCGGCTGCTGCCGGTGTTGGTGCAGGCGCTGGGCCCGGGCTGGCAGGTCGGCATCAAGCCGGTGCGGGGCCAGATCGGCTCGGGCGCGCTGCCGGTCGATCTGCTGCCGTCGTTCGCCCTGTCGGTGAGGGGCAAAGGTCTCGACAAGCTCGCCGAAGCGTTCCGCCGGCTGCCCATCCCGGTGATAGGCCGCATCCGCGACGAGACGCTGCTGTTCGACTTGCGCACGCTCGACGACGAGACGGCCTTTGCCAACCAGATGACCCCCGCACTCCTGGGCCCGGCGCGATGATTGTCGGCACTGCAGGCCATATCGACCATGGCAAGACCGCGCTGGTGAAGGCGCTGACCGGCGTCGATGCCGATCGCCTGAAGGAGGAGAAGGCGCGCGGCATCACCATCGATCTCGGCTACGCCTATTCCGATCTCGGCGATGGCCGGCAGCTCGGCTTCGTCGACGTGCCGGGCCACGAGCGCTTCGTGCACAACATGCTGGCCGGCGCCACCGGGATCGACGCGGCGCTGCTGGTCGTGTCGGCGGCCGAGGGCATCAAGCCGCAGACCGTCGAGCACCTGCAGATCATGGACCTGCTGGGACTCGATCGAGGCCTGGTGGCGCTGACCAAGAGCGACCTCGTCGACGACGACCAGCTGCTGGAGCGCATGGCCGAGGTCGAGACGCTGCTCGCCGCGACTGCGCTCAGGGGCGCAGAGATCATTCCGGTCTCAGCCCTGACGGGGCAGGGCGTCGACGAGCTCAAAAGCAAGCTGCTGGCGCTGGGGGAGAGCGGCAAGGGCACGGCCGGCTATGCCCGGCTTGCGGTCGACCGCTGCTTCCTGCTGCCGGGCGCGGGGGTTGTGGTGACCGGCACGGTGCATGCCGGCGAGGTCAAGGTCGGCGACCACCTGCTGCTGACTCCGTCGGGTCTGGAGGCGCGCGTGCGCTCGCTGCACGCGCAGAACCGCGCCGCCGAGATCGGGCACGCCGGCGAACGCTGCGCGCTCAATCTGAGCGGTTCGCGGCTCTCCAAGGAAGCCGTGAAGCGCGGCGACTGGGTGGTGAGTCCGGAACTGCACGCGCCGACCGACCGGCTCGACGTCGCTCTCAAGCTGCTTGCCTCGGAGACGCAGCCGCTCAAGCACTGGAGTTCCGTGCACGTCCATCTCGGCTCGGCCCATGTGATGGGGCGCGTGGCGCTGCTCGGCGGCGACCTGCTCGCACCCGGCACCGATGGCCTCGCCCAGATCGTGCTGGAGGAGAAGGTCGGGGCCCTGGCGGGCGACCGCGTAATCCTGCGCGATCCATCGGCTACACGCACGATCGCCGGCGCGGCAGTGGTCGATCCGTTCGGCCCGTCGCGCAACCGCCGTACGCCGCGGCGGCTCGCCGAGCTCGGCTCGCTTCGCCAGCCCAACGCGACCGTGCTGCCGGCTCTATTGCGGGGGGACGCTGGATATGTCGATCTCGCCCGATTCGGCGTTGCGCGGAATCTGCGCGCGGCCGAGGTCGAGCGCCTGCTGGCCGAGGCGGCCGGCGCGAAGGTAGGCGGCTTCGGCTTCCTGACGGATACGCTCGCGGCGGTGCGCGCGGATTTCACGGCTACCCTGAAGACTTTCCACGAGACCAACACTGACGCGCTCGGCCTGCCGCCGGAGCGGCTGCGCGTGGCTTTGAAGAAGCGCTGGCCGCCCGTCGTGTTCGCGGCACTGCTCGAGCAAGAGGTCGCTGCCAAGACGGTGGCCATCGACGGGGCGCTGGTGCGGCTGCCCGGCCATTCGCTGAAGCTTGGCGCGAAGGACGAGGTGCTGTGGCAGAAGATCGCCGGAGACCTCCAGCGCGACCGGTTCAAGCCGCCCCGCGTGCGCGATTTCGCGCAGATCTACGGCGCGCCCGAACCGAATGTGCGCCGCCTGCTGCGGCAGCTCGCGAAGATCGGCCGCGTCGTCGAGGTGGCCCCCGACCAGTTCTTCCTGCGGCCGGTGGTGGCGGAGATGATCGGCATCGCCCACGGGCTGGGCAACGACTTCACGGCGGCGCAATTTCGCGACCAGCTCGACAACGGCCGCAAGCTCGCGATCCTGATCCTGGAGTTCTTCGATCGGCACGGGATCACCGTCCGCCGCGGTGACTTGCGGCGGACGGTGCCCCAGAAGCTCGGCCAGTACGGACCCCAACCCGGCGCAGTCGTCGGCTAGCGTGACTCGCGGTTGATCTGCCGGTTCAGCGCGTTTTCCTGCTGGTTGATGTCGCGCTGTTCGCCGCGCGACAGGTATCCGCCGGTGTGCTCGTCATGGCGGGTCTCACGAGCGATCTCGCGGTTCTCTTGCTTCAGCTCGCGCGCCTGGCCGCGGCTGATGTTGCCCTCGCGATATTCCTGGTTGATGCGCTGGTTGGTGTCGTGGATGCGATCCTGGACCTGATCCTTGCGCATCTCCTGCGCGGCAGCGGTGCCGGCCGCAAGCATCAGGCTGGCGAAGGCGGCGGCGGCGATCTTGGTGAAGGGGGCGTGCATCTTCTTCTCCTCGGGCTGTTGACGGAGGGATTTACGCCCGAGCTTCGAAGCAGGTTGCCGCCAGCAATGGTGTTCTTCGATGACACAATTTCGCCGATCCGGCATTATCCGCCGTGGAGGGGAAGCGCTCCCGGTGGGGCGGCTGGCCTTCAAAGCCAGAGAGGGTCGCCAGACGGCTCTTAGTGGGTTCGACTCCCACTCTCTTCCGCCAATTCCCAAGCCGCCCGTGAAACCCGGCAAGCACCTCCGGAAGGCGCTAAGCGCGACCGGCCGGACCTCGAGATGTCAACAGCCGGGCGTCGATAATTCCAGGACGCGGCACGGCAAGCAGTCGAAGTCTTCAACGCGTCACGGTCGTAGACCGCGGCCCAGCTCGCCTGATGCCCGATGGACGCCGAACGAGATGGAACCCCAGCCCTTGAAGTTGCGGTTGAGACGATTTTCGGGTTGCACGCACTCTTCCGATAGCTTGTGACATTGTTCCGGAAGCCAGGCTGATATAAAAGGGAAACTGCGGCGATCGTTCGAGGTCAATTGGACTCCTTGAGTATTTGCGTACTGCCTTGGGAGGCAAGATGCTCACAAGCGATCAAGATCCCCCAGGCGATGTCTCCGCGCCAAAATTCTCGGCGATCTGGTTGTGCAACGGCGAACTGAAGGCTGCGGCCCAATGCATTGCATCGCTGAAGGTGCAGACCTGTACCGACTTCGAGCTGGTTCTCTCTGACGGCGATTCCTCAGAAGCGACCGATGCGCTCGTTGCTGAGGCCCGGCGCCGCAACTGGCGACTGCGACTGGTCCCACCCGGCAGCGGCAGCGTAGGTGAGCGACTTCTGGAATTGCTCAGGAGTTGCCGAGGCGACTACATCGCCTTCCTGCCTTCCGAAGGTCGCTTCCGGCCATCGACATTCGATCTGGTCATGCGGCAGTTCCGCCGGAGGCCCGGTATCGGCGGTCTCTGTGCCCGAGGCTTTCTCGTCGATGCCCGAGGCGGGGCCCTGCCGGATGTCGACATCGTTACGTTGCTTCTCACGGCCTATCGGCCGTTCCTTTCGGCCGGCTTCATTGATCGCAGGGCATTGTGTGCGGCAGGCTTGTTCCAGGACGGGTGGCGTGACGCTGCCATCGACCTGGAGCTCTGGTCGCGATTGGCGATCGACCATGGCATCGGTCAATTGGACGAGGACGTCCTCGAGGACGTGAACGACAAGGTGCCATGGGATTGGCTGGACGACGACCCCAAGACAAGTTTGGACGACCGGCTTGACGTCATCACCGAGATCTTCTCCCGCAGAGGCTTCTTGGGCGGTAATGAGCCGCTCGAGGCTGAAGCCAAGGCCAATCAGGTGGCAGTCCTATGGGAGCATTTCCGCCGACTCGGTGTGGCTCCGATCGAGTATTTTGTGATGTCTCCGTTGGCGGCTGTTCTGCGGGAATTTGCGCCGCCGGGAGCGACTGAGCCCGGACATCTGCGCAGTCTTCACAGGCTGCTGTGCACCCGCAGTCACAATCTTGGCCTGCTGCAGAGGCCTCTTCAGCGGCAGCTCGCACGCGCGGCGCGAACGAACAGTCCCTTGGACCGGTTGGTGGAGCGCGTGATTTGGCGCATGCCGCTCATGGGCTATTGGGTAAAGCGAAAGGCGATCCTTCTCACCTTTCCAAGGGCCGACTTTCACGAGCTGGCCCCGACGCGCGAGGAATTGTTCGCTGATGTCTATGTTCTGGTCGCCGAACTCTATGCGGCGCGTGGGCAGACCGAGATCGCGCTCGAGATGTGGGATCGGGCCGGACGATATTCCAGACCAAGATATGATGGCCGCGCAAATCAGGAGATCCTTCGCCTGCCCCAGGCGACCAATTCGCTGATCGCCGATCACCAGCGGAAATGGGTGAGCCGCCATCTTCCCGGCGCGGGCGCGATCGAACCCGCAACCGTCCGGACGGCAACGCGCGACCGAAAGATCCACGTCGGCTACCACTGCGCGTTCATGAATTCCGACACCATTCGCTACATGATGCGGGATGTCGTGCGGGCGCACGACCGAAGCAAGTTCGTCATCTGCGGCTACGCAGCCGGTCCCCTCGCGGCGGATCTCAAGAGCGCCTTCGACGTCGTATACGACACCTCAGCCGCGCAGGAGCCGGACGCCTTCGTCAGGCTGGTGCAAAATCACGGAATAGACGTGTTCGTCGAGTTGTCGGGCTTTTCCCCCGGTCACCGTTTTGCGGAGATGAGCCAGCGCTGCGCGCCTGTACAGGTAAGCTTCCTCAATCATACCGGATCGAGCCACGTTCCCAATGTCGACTATGTGCTGGCCGACGAGATCTCGCTGCCGGCCGGAAGCCCGGATGAGCAGCATTATTCGGAATTCATCTACCGGTTACCGCGCTGCTTCTTTTGCTTCGACTACCGGAACTCGTCTTCGCCGGAAATCGTCGACCCACCGTCGGCGAATCGTCCCTATGTGACGTTCGGTTGCTTCGGCCAGGGAAACAAACTCAATGGCGACCTGATCGAGCTGTGGTCGCGCGTGTTGCACGCCGTACCGAATTCCAGGCTTTGGCTGCAGAACTCGCAGTTGAGCAGTCCGTGCAACCGCGAATTCACAAGGGCCCAATTCGATCGGTTGGGTATTGACGGGCAGCGCCTCGTATTGCGGCGGGGCGTGCCGCGCAATGAGCTTCTGCAGGCCTACAGCCAGATCGATGTCTGCCTCGATACCTGGCCGTACTGCGGCGGATGCACCGTGGCAGAATCGCTCTGGATGGGCGTGCCGGTCGTAACCTTGAAGGGCGACAGGTTCGGCTCACGCTACGGTGCTTCGCTGGTGACTGCCGCCGGCTGTGCCGACTTGGTTGCAGAGACTCCCAAACAATACATCGCGATCGCAGCCGGCCTCGCCACCGACCTGCCACGTCTAACGACTCTGCGGCGGACCCTGCGGAAAATGTCGATCGACCACGGGCTCGGCGATTCGACCGCCTTCGCGCGGGATCTCGAGAATGCCTATTGCGACATGCTGCGGCGGCTCGCGTGAAGCGCCATCAAGGTCGTTCGACGGAGAGTTCGACGCTGCGTACGGGTGAGCCCGTCGGAGGGGCGCCCCCTGGCTTCGACGGGAGACGCGTCCCAATCACCAGTCCACCCAGTCGAAATCGCCGCCGTTCCATTTCGCGACAGCCGCTGCCTCGCTCCGCTGCATGATGCGGACCGTCAGCTTCTTGCCGTCGCCGCAGCAGTGGAAGAGGGTGGCCGTGCCCGGATGCACGATGTCGGTCGAAGTGGGCGGCTGGATCCATGTCCGGCCGCTCCCGCATTTCGGGCATTTTCGGAGCTTCGGTAGATCGATCATGCGGCGTAGGCGACGGCCCCCGAAAGAAGGGTGGGCAAACCAGATCGCGACAACACGATAGACTCGCTTCCGGCATGCTGTGAGGCACCCGGTCTCGGAAAGGTAAGGCAAACTGCGCCGAGCCTTCAATGGCTTTGCGGGTGGGCCCGCTTTCTAGACGATTTCCACGCCGATCTCCTCGGCAATTCTTCTCAGCGCGGCGACAGACCTGGCTGCAGCATTGCGCCGGTCGTGTGGGCTATCCGTCGCCATGGTGGCCACGACCTCCGGCACGGTCACGTGTGCAAGCAACCGCTTGAGCTCGCGGGCCCATGGCACCTTGCCGTCGCCCATCGGTTCGGTTCGACTGGCGTCGAAGTCGGGGTCCTTGAGATGGATGACGTCGACCATCGGTCCGAGCGTCTCGAAGTCGTCGTCGGACGGCGGCTGGCCCGTCGACCAGCTGTTGCCGATGTCGACGAGCGGCCGCAGCCACGGCAAGGGTTCGTCCCAGGTAGAGAAATATGCGCGGAGCTCGGCAAGAGAACCGATGTTGCAGCCCGGCTCGTTCCCGACTTCGACCGTGCTGGCATGGCGACCAGCCAGATCGACCAGCTTGCCCATCGTATGCAGCAGATCGTCCGGCTTGAAGCCCGGATAGCGCAGGAAGGTGAACACTCGGATCCTTGAGGCGCCAAGCACCGTCGCCACGTCGAAAGCGTGCGCCAGCGGATCTTCGGCCGAACACATCGCAGGATCGAAAACGCCGTCGATGCCGCCGGTTGGTGTCTTGCCAGGCGCCGGCCATCTCAGCAGTGGGGACACGAAAGTGGGAACGGTGATTCCGGCCGATCTGAGCTGCCGGCCTATCCTATCGACTTCCTGGAGCGTCATGCCGAGCAGGCTGCGACCCTCTACTGCGCGCATGTCCAGGCGGGACACATTGTTCTCCGCGCAGAATGAAAGCATTTCGGTGATCGTTGGACCGACATCATCGCCGATCACGGACAGGGCTAAGCGGGGAGGCATGCGCCACCATAGTCTTGCGCGCTGCCCGAGCCCAAATGAATTGGGGAGGCTCGGACGCAGTCGGGCGGTCAGACGTCCTCGTCCACCCAGTGCTGCAGCAGCGTGTAGGCCACCGCGAGGATCACCGGCCCGAGGAACAGGCCGAGCAGGCCGAACGCCAGCAGGCCGCCGATCACCCCCAGCAGGATCAGCAGCAACGGCAGGTCGGCGCCGCGCTTGATCAGGATCGGGCGCAGGATGTTGTCCATCGCCAGCGACACCACGGTGAAGATCGCCATGAAGACGCCGGCCGCCGTAGCGTCGGTCCAGAACAGCCAGATCGTCGCGGGGATCGCCACCAGGCCGGGGCCGAGCTGCGCCACGCACAGCAGCAGCACGATGGCGCTCAGGAGCCCCGCCTGCGGCACGCCGGTCAGGGCGAAGCCGACGCCGACGACCAGGGTCTGTGCGATTGCCGTCACCACCACACCGAGAGCGACGCTGCGGATCGCCCGGGCGCCAAGCACCGCCACTTCCTCGCCACGCGGTCCGGCCAGCCGCCGGCCGAACCGCACGCCCCACGCGGCCGCCTTCTCGCCGCGGGCATAGAGGATGGCCGAGAACACGATCGTCAGCGTGAGATGGATCAGGGTGGTGCCGAAGCTGCCGGCAGCCCCGACGAACCACTGGGTGACGGTGCCGATGTAAGGCCGCACCCAGCGCAGCATGTCGGTGACCTCGCTCTGCGCCAGCGACTGCCACCGCGTCGACAGGAAGTCTCCGACCAACGGCACGTCGCCCAGCCAGGCAGGCGGGGGCGGCAGGCGGAAGGTGGGCGCGGCGGCGACGAAGGCGACGATCTTGTCGGAGTGCGAGACGACCGCGTCGACGGCCAGCGACAGCGGCACCAGCACCACCAGCGCGAGCGCGATCGTCATGACCGTCACCGCGAGGGCACGACGTCCGCCCAGCGCTTCCTGCGCGGCGAGCATCAGCGGCCAGGTTGCGATGACCAATGTGGTCGCCCACACCACGGCCGGCAGGAAGGGCCGCATCACCAGGAACGAGGCCAGCATCAGCCCGCCGATGAACAGCAGCACCAGCGTCGTGCGCGCCAGGTCGCGTGTTTCGTTGGCCATGTCGCGCTCCGTGCGGTCCTGGCGTCCCAAATGTCAGCGGCAGCCGACCCGCGCCGTTGACGCAAGTCAAGGGCTTCGACTGGAGAACATGCCAAGGTTCAATCGGCGGGCCTTGGAATGGTACAGTCCGACCGCCATATCTCTGGCAAGAGGAGCGGATTATGCGCGGTCTCGTTTCTGTGATTTTGGGCCTTTCGCTCGCGGCTCTGTCGACTGCAGCCTTGGCTCAGACCGGCAGGTCCGGGGTCAATGTCGGGTCGCTGCAATGCCGGGTTTCCGGCGGCATGGGCTTCGTGTTCGGCTCTTCCAAGGACCTCGACTGCCTGTTCGTGCGGCCCGATGGAACCGGCGAGCGCTATGTCGGTACCATCAATAAGTACGGCGTCGACCTCGGCTTCACGAAGGAGGCGCAGATGGTCTGGCTGGTTTTCGCGCCCGGCGCAGTCGCCAAGGGCGCGCTTGCCGGCGACTACGGCGGCGCGACGGCGAGTGCGACGGTCGGCGCCGGTGTCGGCGCCAACGTGCTGCTCGGCGGCTCGAACAAGCAGATCACGCTGCAGCCGGTCAGCGTCGAGGGCAGCGCCGGCCTGAATGTCGCCGCCGGCGTCGCCTCGGTAACCCTCAGACCCGCTCCGGCCCGCTGATGGATGGCGGCGGATCCATTCAGACGACGGCCCGGCGGCTCACCCCGGCCGGTGCTGAGCTGCGCGACGAGGTGGTCGCGCAGGAGGTGGCGGTGGCGCTGGTCTATAACGGCGTCAGCCATGCGGTGATGATGGCCACGCCGTGCGATCTGGAGGATTTCGCACGCGGCTTCACGCTCACCGAGCACATTGTCGAGAAGCCGTCGGAGATCTACGACATCGAGGTCGAACCGCGCGGCCGCGGCATCGAGGTCAACCTCGAGATCGCGACTCAGCGGATGCTGGCGCTGCAGGAGCGGCGGCGGACCCTGGCGGGCCGCACCGGCTGCGGCCTCTGCGGCGTCGACAGCCTCGACGCGGCGCTTCGGCCCGTGCCGGCGACGCGCGCGACCGCGACGGTCGAGCGTGCGGCGATCGCCCGGGCGATGGCGGCCCTGCCGCCCGAGCAGCGCATCAATCGCGACAACGGAGCGACCCATGCCGCCGGCTGGGCGACGCTCGACGGCGGGCTGGTGACGGTGCGGGAGGATGTCGGCCGTCACAACGCGCTCGACAAGCTCGCCGGCGCGATTGCCAGGCTCGGCACGCTGGGCGAGCCGGGCTTCGTCGTGGTCACCAGCCGCTGCTCGTACGAGATGGTGCAGAAGGCGGCCGCGATCGATGCGGCGGCAATCGCGGCGGTGTCGGCGCCGACGTCGCTCGCGATCGAGACGGCCGAGCAGGCGGGCCTCGCACTGGTCGCGTTCGTGCGCGACAACCGGCTTACTGTCTACGCTCACGGCGAACGGATCGAGGCGTGAGTCCCGTCTTCGGCATCACCGGCTGGAAGAACGCAGGCAAGACGACGCTGACCGAGCGGCTGGTCGCCGAGTTCGTACGGCGGGGCTGGACGGTCGCGACGGTCAAGCACGCGCACCACGCCGCCGACATCGACCATCCCGGCACGGATTCGTTCCGCCATCGCGCGGCCGGCGCCACCGAGGTCGCGCTGGTGACGGCCGAGCGCTTCGCCATCGTGCGCGAGCAGGAGGAGCCGAGCCTGGCGGAAGTGCTGGCGCGGCTCGCGCCGGCCGACCTGGTGCTGGTCGAGGGCTTCAAGACCGCAGCCCATCCCAAGATCGAGGTGCGGGTGGACGAGTCCCGGCCGATGGCTGCGGCCGATTACAACATCGTCGTGATCGCCGCGGATTCCGAAGGCAGGGGCGGGCTGCCGCGCTTTGCGCGCGACGACATCACCGGCATCGCCGACTTCATCGCCGCGTACATCGTGCGGGGTCGCTAGTCTAGCGCTGCCCGGCGAAGATGCCGGAGGCCTTGTAGATCGAGCTGTTCTGACCGATGGCGAAGGCGCCGGCCTGATACTTTGCTGCGTCGCCACCGCCGCTGAAGAACGAGCCGCTGAGCGTGCCGACAAGGCCGCCGGTGCCGAGCATGCCGCCGGCGAAGGAGACGCCGCCGGTGCCCGGCGTGGCAAGGATCGCGCCAGTATAGCTGCGGTTGTCGAATGAGGCGTTGAAGCTGCCAGCCCGGTTCTGGAAGCTCCATGTGCTGTTGTAGGAACCTGCGGCGTTGTACAGGTCTCTGCCGTTCTGGACATTGCCGACCATGAAGCCGCTGTAGGTCGCGCTGCCGGTCTGGGGCAGCTGGACGCTGGTGGCCAATGTCCCGGCGATGTATGGCGCCTGGGAGACCGTGTCGGTCTGACCGGCGCGATAGCCGCTCGTGTACGTGATGCTGGTCTGCCACCAGCCCCACGTCAGATAGGTGCAGGTGCAAGCGCCGGGCGTGCCCCTCACCAGGACCGGCTCAGAGCTCGCCTGGTTCACCGCGTTGCTGACCAGCGCGCTGTTGTCCTGGATGTTGTAGGTGTGGCCGAGCACCTGGACTTTCGACGTGCGCTCGGGATCGTCGCTCGTCGTCATCGCGTAGTGGCTGTCATCGGTAAAGAAGTTGTTGCCGTTGTTGGCCGTCGTGCCCATCTGCAGCGTCGTCGTAACGGGCACGATGCCCTCAACGGTGCGGAAGACGATCTTGCCCTTGACCTGGCCGGACTGCGCGTCGGTCGAGATGACCAGATCTGTCGGCTTGCTGAGCAATGCCTCCGTGCTTCGCGTTGTCGAGACCTCGCCGCGTCGATTGACGATCAGGCCGCCCACATAGCCGTTCAGCGTCTGCGTCGTCTTGGGTGACGGCGTCGTCGTGTTGCTGGTCGGGGTGTTGCTGGTCGGGATGTCGTTCTGCTGCGTCTGGGTATTAGCGCTATTGATGGCGTTTGTCGTCTGCTGCTGCGTGGTGCCCGGATTGGGGGTGCTGCTCGGCACGTTGAACGGCTGGCCGGAATTGCTGTTGGCGAGAACGCTGACGCCTTGGTTGCTTCCCGACGAATCCGACTTGCCGGTCTCGAGCTGGTTCATGTCGTTCACCAGCCCACCCGGCGGCAGGAGGCTCGGCAGGCTGGGCGGCGCGCCGGCGTTCACGATCACCTGCGAACCCGGCCGCGTCGCAATTTGCGTCTGGCCGCTACCAGTTACTGTCATGCTGGTACCGAAGATGAAGTTCGAGATCGTTTGAAAGGCGGTGACTGAAAAGATGCTGATGCCGCCGCGGATGCCGATCGTGCCGGACGGCGTCGTCACGTTGATGGCATTGGTCTTGCTGATCTTGCCGCCGACCAGGCGAAATACACCCTTGCCGGCGGTGAGCGCCAGTTCGCCCGTCTTGGTGTTGGGATCGTAGACGAACTTGTCGATCACCACCCGCGCATTGGGTCCGACCGTGAGCGAGGTACCGTCGAGGAAAACCAGATGGGCGCGGTCGTTGTTGGTCGTCGTCACCACCTCGTCGGCCTGGATGTCAAGGCCGATGCGCAGCACGCGTTCGTTCCCGGCCGGCGGCTTGCCCAGTGGATCGCCGTCGGTTGCCGAGGTGACGCCGACGCGAGCGAAGGCGGATGCGTTGCCGAGCATGAACGGGACCGCGAGCAGAAGGGCGGTACGGACGAACGACCGGGTCATGTCTGTCTCCCCAAAGATCAGAAGCGCCAGCTGATTCCAAACATCACGTTATTGTTCTCGAACGCGTAGTTCGGCAGTGTGGCAGAACGCACAAAACGGCCGCCGGACAGGCTGAAAGTCGTCCGCTCGTCGAACGGCACTGCCAGCGTCAGATTCATGATGAAATCCGACTGATCCCGGTAGGTATTCGGGTTGACCGTCGGATCCGGGGCGTCGTAGTGCCACCATTGATTGCTGGCGGTCAGGCTGACGGTCCATGGCAGTCCGGTCCGCAGCACCGGATCGACGAAGCGGAAGCTCATGCCGCCGCCGATACCCCACAACTGGTAGCTCTGCCACGGCGCCAGATCGGAGAGGAAGCGTTGGGCGCTGCCGCTGCCGAACAGCGAGACGATCTGGGTGAGGTCGAACGGGAAGACCGTGGTGAACGAGTATTCAGTGCCGCGGAACAGGCTGTTGGTCGGCAGATAGCTCGTGTCCTGGTTATTGTGCCGGCGCCATACCGCGGTCGTGATGTTGCGCAGCCGGTCCGACAGCATCGCATTGGTTTCGACGCCGCCGCCCCAGCTCGAATAGTAGAGCGAATCGTTGACCCAGATCGCGCCGCCGGCGAACAGCGGCTTGATGGTGATGTCCTGGAAATCGGTGCTCAGGATCTGGAAGCGCGGGCCGATCGTCAGGTCCGCCAGCGAGACATTGGCGGCGGAAACCTGGAACTGCCGGTTGGCGTAGCCGGTGAAGAAGGTCTCCAGGGTCGCCTTGTCCTGGGTGCCGAAATCGTAGGTATGGCGCAGCTGAACCGTACTGACCGCGCCCCAGTCGGCCGTGCCGACCGCCGACTGGTTGAGGTTGGCGACCTGGCCGAACAGCTGCACGCTCGAGGTCGCCGGCCCGAGATTGGCGTTCGACTGATAGCGCATGCCGAGGAACAGCTCGCCGTGGAAGTGCGAGGCCTGCTGCTGGCTATCGATCTGCGCGATGAATTGCTGGGCGCGCGCCCGCACTTCGGGCGGCACGTTCGGCGACTTTAGCGCTCCTTGCAGGTACTCCCGGGCCACCTCGTAGGACTTGAGGCGATAATACAGCACGCCGAGTTCGAGCCGCACGCGTGGCAGGTTGGCGTTGATCAGCAGCATGCGCTCGAGCGCGGAGATCGCGCCTTCGAGGTCGCCGGTCTGGCTGGCGAGGCTCGCGAACTTGAACAACACGTCGAGGTCCGCGGGCTGACGCAGCATTTCCTGGAAGGCCGCGTCGTACTGCTTCTGAAGATCGCTCCTGTCGGCGGCCTTGTCGGCTGCGGCCGGAGTCGGCTGCGCAGCCGGCGTCTGAGCGTACGCCGACGGTACGGCCATGAGCGCGATGCCCAAGCCGCTGCAAACGGCAAGCATGCCGAGCAGCTTAGTTACTCTATGGAACAACAACCCCTGCGTGGCCCAATTGAGGACGGGCCCCCATGTGCAGAATGACTGATAAGATGTTCTAGATCAACCAACTCCTGAGGACGAAAATCCACGCAATCAGTGGATTAGCCCGCGCTGCTCGCATTCTGAGTAACATTCGGCGGTACTGCTTTTCCCCCAGCGCGGTGACGAACCGTTCCCGGTCGGAGATCATCGCCTGCAGCATGCGGTCGAGCATCTGCGCATAAGTGTCGCCCCAGTTGCGGGCCGACAGGTGCAGCCGGCCGCCCAGCACCGGGTTGTCGGCCGCGCCGTTGCGGCCGTGCAGGCGGTAGGAGTAGAGCGGTTCGTCGATCAGCAGCGAGCCCGCCACCATCTGCGCCATGACCACGACGTAGAAGTCCATGTGCAGGCGATAGACCTCGTCGTCGGCCGGGAAGACCAGGTCGATCAGCGAGCGACGAAACATCATGGACGAGGTCGAGACCCAGACCCAGTGCACCAGCCGCTTGGTGTAGAGCCGGTAGGGCGTCTGGCCTTGCCAGTCGGCCTTGCCGTTGGCCGTATCGAGCCGGGGCACCCGGGCGGGATCGACCGGCGCAAAGGCGCGGCCGCGATCGGCGGCCGCGCGATCCTTGCCGAACCAGTAGACACCGCCCGCGATCAGCGCGCCCTGGGCGTCGATCAGGCGGGCGTTGCAGGCGGTGAAGCCCACGGCGTAGCTCTCGTTGAGGTGGGCGGCGAGATGGCGCTCGAGAAAATCCTCGTTCCACAGGTCGTCGGAATCGAGGAAGCAGACGAACGGCGCCTGGACGGCGGCGAGCCCGCGCCGCGTCGCGCCGGTCTGGCCGACATTCTTCTCGAGGCGGATCAGACGGAAGCGCGGGTCATTGAGTTCGTCCAGCACGTGCTGCACGACAGCAGCGGAATTGTCGGTCGAGGCGTCGTCGACGATCACGCAATCGAAATCGCGGAAGCTCTGACGCGCGACCGAGCGGATGGCGTCCCCGACATAGTCGGGACAGTTGAAGCAGGTGACGACAACGGAGACGCGCGGGAGCTTGGTGTCTGGCACGCGCGTCTTCTAGCGCTAACCGCCCCTTTTCGGAACCGTCAGAAGGCGATGGAGGCGGTGGCCGGCGTGGCCTCCGAAACCGGGGAAGACTTGTGCGGTTGCCGCGCCGGCGTCCAGCGAGATTGCGTCGAGGAAGGCCAGAGCCACGCGACGAGTGCAGCGCGGACCCGCGAGCCCGCGCTTGCACTGTCTCCCACCCCGAAGCGTCGCGCCACCCTCGCCCCCGCCATCGCATTTCCCACACACGATGCGACAACCGATCAGGTGACATCGGCATAATGGCGCCCGTCGACGGCGCTGGCAGGTCAAGAAAAGATCAAGTTTTGCGCGATCGGCGAATCACAGGCTCTGTCTTTCGCGGAAACCTGGCCGGGACTTGTCCCGACGCAAAAAGGGCGGCCGGAGGCCGCCCTTTCCGATGTCGACGAACAGGACCGCCTTACTGGAGGACGATCTCGACGCGGCGGTTCTGCGGCTCGCGCACACCGTCGGCCGTCTGGACCAGCGGCTGGGTCTCGCCCTTGCCGATCACCGTGATCGCGGGGGCCGGCACGCCGTCGCGCACCAGGGCATCCTTGACCGCATTCGCACGGCGCAGCGACAGCGCCATGTTGTAGCTCTCCGGGCCCGACTTGTCGGTGTGGCCGGTCGCGGTGATCCGGGCGTTGCCCTTGGTCTTGTACTGATCGGCCGCCTGCTGGATCGTGTTCAGCGCCTGCTGCGACAGGTTCGAGCGGTCCCAGTCGAAGAACACCATGAACGACGGCGCCTGGGCCACTGGCGCCGGCGGCGGCGGGGCCACGGCGGCCGGCGCGCCGAACTTGTAGTGCAGGCTCGCCATCACCGTGATGTTGTTGTTCGGATAGGTGCCGCTCATCGTGTAGGGAACGGAAACGCCGCCGGCGGAGAAGGAGCCGTTGCCCGAGAAGGTCGGGCTGGTCGTGCCGTAGTAGCGGCCTTCCAGGTTGACGCGCAGGTTCGGGGTGATCTTGTACCCGATGCCCATCATGTACTGGTAGGCGAACTGCGTGCTGTTGCTGCTGATGCTGCTGGTGTTGCCGATGCCGCCACTGAAGCTGCTGGACTGTCCCGTGGTGTTGATGAAGGCCACGCCGACGCCTGCGCCGATATAGGGCGTGAAGGCCTGATCGGCCCAGAAGTCGTAGTAGGCATTGGCCATCACGGTCGTCTGGTTGACCGCGATGTTGCCGCTGCCGCTGCTGGTGGCGCCGAAAAGGGCCACCCCGGCCGACGAGATCGTGCCGTTGTTCTGATGGAACAGTCCCTCGAGTTCGACGCGTGGGCCGACAAAGTCGTACCCGACCACGCCGCCAACCGCCCAGCCGGTGTTGAACGAGGTGGTGGTGGGAGCTCCGATGGTCGCATTACCCAAAAGGGCGGGAATGCCGATGTTGGTGGTGAACGAATTGTTGAACATCCAGTTCAGACCACCTTCGACGCCGACATAGACGCCTTGAACGCTCTGCGCCTGGGCGCCAAGCGGCAACGCAGCGGCAAGGGCTGCCACTGCCAGACTCCTCTTCATGTTTCTATTTCCCCAAATACTCTACGTTACGCTTTATGAGCGCGCTGGAACGCGCGCGGCGCGCAAGCTAGTGCAAGCCCGCACCACTTTCCATTCGAAAGACGACGGATCTGCCGATTCGAAATGACGCGCTGCGCGCCGATTCGCGGAATTATTTCTTCGCTGGCCCCAGGAAATCGAAGTCCACGCCCTCGTCGGCCTGCAGCACCGTGCGGTGGAACAGGCCGGTGTAGCCGCGGTCGCTGCCCGGATGCGGCGGCGGCGCAACCCACGCCTTCTTGCGCTTCTCGAGCTCGTCGACCGGCACCAGCAACTCGAGCTTGCGGTTGGGCACGTCGAGCGTGATGCGGTCGCCGGTCTTGACCAGCGCCAGCGGTCCGCCGACGGCCGATTCCGGCGAGACGTGCAGCACGATGGTGCCGAACGCCGTGCCGCTCATGCGCGCATCGGAGATGCGGATCATGTCCTTCACGCCGGCCCGCGCGAGCTTCATCGGGATCGGAAAGGAACCCGCTTCGGGCATGCCGGGCGCGCCCTTGGGTCCCGCGTTGCGCAGCACGAGGATGTCGTCGGCCTTCACGTCGAGCGCCGGATCGTCGCCGCGTGCCGCGAGATCCTCCAGCGAATCGAACACCACGGCGCGGCCGGTATGCGTCATCAGCGCCGGCGTCGCCGCCGCATGCTTGATCACCGCGCCGCGCGGCGCGAGGTTGCCACGCAGCACCGCCATGCCGCCGGTCGGCTTGATCGGATTGGCGGACGTGCGGATCACGGTCTGGCCGGGCACGATCTCGGCGGCCTCGATCACGTCCTTCAGGGTCTTGCCCGCGACGGTCTTGCAGCTCTCGTCGAGATGCGTGCGGATCTCCTTCATCAGGCGCGAGTTGCCGCCGGCCCAGTGGAAATGCTCCATGTAGTGATCGCCCGACGGCTTGAGGTCGACCAGCACCGGCACTTTGCGGCCGATCGCATCGAACTCCTCGAGCGAGAGCTGGATGCCGAGCCGGCGCGCGATGGCGGTGAGATGCACCAGCGCATTGGTCGAGCCGCCGATCGCCTGCAGCACGGTGAGCGCGTTCCTGAAGGCCGCCTCGGTCATGATCTCGCTGGGCCTGGGGCCGCCCTTGACCGCGAGCTCGGCGGCGAGTTTGCCGGTCGCCTCGGCGACGCGCAGGCGATCGGAGTGCGTGGCGGGGATCGAGCCCGAGGTCGGCAAGCCCATGCCGAGCGTCTCGACCATGCAGCCCATGGTGCTGGCGGTGCCCATCACCATGCAGGTGCCCTTGGTCGGGGCCAGCCGCTCGCTCACCTTGTCGATGTCCTCCTGGCTGAAGGTGCCGGCGCGGAACTGGCCCCACAGGCGGCGGCAGTCGGTGCAGGCGCCCAGCACCTCGCCCTTGAAATGGCCGACCAGCATCGGCCCGACCGGCAGCACGACCGCGGGACGGTCGACGCTCGCCGCGGCCATCAGCTGCGCCGGCAGGGTCTTGTCGCAGCCGCCGACGAGCACGACCGAGTCCATCGGCTGAGCGCGCACCATCTCCTCGGTGTCCATCGCCATCAGGTTGCGCAGGAACATCGAGGTCGGGTGCGAGAAGCTCTCGTGGATCGAGACGGTCGGGAACACCATCGGCAGGGCGCCGGCCAGCATGACGCCGCGCTTCACCGCTTCGATCAGGTCGGGCACGTTGCCGTGGCAGGGATTGTAGTCGCTGAAGGTGTTGGTGATGCCGACGATCGGCCGGTCGAGCGCGTCGTCGGTATAGCCGCCGGCCTTGAGGAAGGCCTTGCGCAGGAACAGTGAGAAGCCGGCATCGCCGTAGGTCGCCAGGCCCTGGCGCATGCCCTTTTGCTTCTTGTCGTCGCCCGCAGCCATGTCGTTCCTTCCTTTTCATCGGACCGCGCCACGCCAGTGGCGCTCGTGATTGCGCCACTGGAGTAGCGCGCTCCAATGACTACTATTTATCGCCTTCGAGACCGGCCGCCCAGCGGGCATGTGCAGCAGCGTTACGTTCGGATGCAATGGTGCGCGCCAGTTCGAGCCCCATCAGCGCGCCGAACTTGAAGCCGTGACCCGAGCAGGGCGACATCACCCAGCCTTTGGCGCCGGTCTTCTCGACCACGAACCGCTCGTCGTCCGTGACGGTATAGAAGCAGGCCTTGAGGCGATCGGTGCGCCAGGAGGCGAAGTCCTTGAACAGCCCACGGCAACGTTCGAGCAATGGCCGGATCTCCTCTTCGGTCGCGTCCCGACTGCCGTCCGGGTCGCCCGAGAGACTGAATCCGTGGTCGCCGACCTTGAAGCCCCGGCCTTCCATCGGCGGCACGAAGTAGAGGCCGACATCGCCGGTCTTCTGGATGATCATCGGCCCCTTTGCCCACACAGCGCGCTGCTCTTCCGGCAGCCGGAAGTAGATGACGATCTGGCGCGAGGGGATCAGGCGCTTGCCGAGCGGCACCAGCCGGCCGGCCCACGCACCGGCTGCGACCACGACCATGTCGGCGTCGTGTGCCTCGCCACAGTCTGCAATGACACGCCCGCGCTCGAGATCGACGGAACGGACGGGCGTGTTCATACGCAGGCGGACGTGCGAGTTGTTCGCGAGATAGCGTGCGAGCGCCGCGACGATATCCTGCGCGAACAGGACCCCGCCCGTCTCGAGCCAGAAGGCCCGCTCGACGCCATCGGCATTCAAGCGCGGAAAGCGGCGCCGCAGTTCGGAAAGCGTGAGCTCGGCCATCGGCCGGCCGATCGCCGCCAGGCTGCGGGCCGAGCGATCGGCCCAGTCGGCGCCGTTGCCGGTCAAGGCGAGCGTGCCAGTCGGCGCATAGAGAGTGACGCCGAGGTCCCGCCACAGCAGGTCCCAGGCCGCGAAGGCGGGATCGACCATGCGGGCGTAGCCGGTGCGATCGCCGTAGGGATGGCGGATCAGGCGATGTTCGTCAGCCGACGAGGCGAGCGGGTTGGGAAGCGGGCCTTGCTCGAACAGCTCGACCTGATGATCCCCATGCCCCAGTTCCCGCGCCAGCCCCCATGCGGTGCAGAGGCCCATCACGCCGCCGCCAACGATGATCGCTTTCATAGCGGAGATCATATCATCGGACCGCGCCACTCCAGTGGCGCTCAAGCCCATGAGCGCCACTGGAGTGGCGCGGTCCGATGAAGTCTCTGCCTTGCCTCTGCAGGTTTGGTTGCGGCCGACACGACCGGATCGCTAGTCATCGTGTGCGCGCATGCAGAGTCGAAAGACTTGCCAAATCGCAAGTCTTGCGCGTTGATGCAATCGGGCTTTTCACAACCGTGGTGGAGTAGGGGTGACACATGGCGATGACCATGCTGCAGATGTCGGGAGTGGCGCCGGCGCCGGCGACGATGGCCGATGGCGTGTTGTTGATCATCGACGCACAGCGCGAATATACGGACGGATTGCTGCCGCTGACCGGCGTCGGCCCCGCGATCGACGCGATCGCCGTGCTGCTGGAGAAGGCGCGGGTCGCCGGCGCTCCGGTCATCCACGTGCGCCATCAGACCAAGGGCAAGGCGTTCAATCCCTCGTCGACCGGCTACGAGATCGTCAAGACGCTGACGCCGCGCGGCAGTGAGATCGTGATCGACAAGGGGCTGCCCAACGCCTTCACCGGCACCGAGCTCGCCAAGCACCTGGCGGCGGCCAATCGGAAGAACCTGATCGTCGCCGGCTTCATGACCCACATGTGCGTGTCGGCGACGGTGCGCTCGGCGACCGACCACGGCTTCATGAGCACGATCGCCGCCGACACGGTGGCGACGCGTGATCTGCCGGATGCGACGGGCGGCGCGACGGTCGACGCGGCGGCGATCAACCGCATCACGCTGGCGGCGCTGTCGGACCGCTTCGCCTGGATCGTACCGACTGCGGCGGCAATCGCCTGACCCCTGGAGGTCAGAGCCTGACCCTCAAGGGGTCGGCAGCTCGACCAGGATGGTGAGGGCCGCCAAGCAGATCAGGAGGGCCAGCGAACTGTATTTGAGCAGCATCGGTTGCCTGTAACGTTCGTAAAGTTTGTCGCCACTTGCCCCAAATGAAATGGGCGGCCCGTCGCCGGGCCGCCCAACAGAACCCTGTGAGTTCGTTTTACTGCATCGTGCTCGCAACGTTGCTGAGCACGTTGCTCACCTTGCTACCGACCGAGGTCATGGCGGCGATGGCGGCGACGGCGATCAGCGAGGCGATGAGCGTGTACTCGATGGCGGTGGCGCCCTTCTCGTTCTTCATCAGACGGCGGAAAATGGACAGCATGAGAATCTCCAAAAGAATAACGTTGCTGGCTACGCTCCTGCACACCGGACCGCCGGGTTCTGGGGCCGGGGCGATCAGGCTGACATCAACGCTGGACCGGTAACCCGGTCCAATCTCAACAATGAGCTGAGATAGTGCGTCTAACTTATTGAATACAAAGGCGGATACAACGGTCGTATTGTATCATGTGCATCATCTGCTGCAGCCGCTCGCGGCTTCTGAAATGCGGAAATGCGCCCATCGACGAGCGTTATTGCAGCGAGCATGTTGCGTCCGGCGGATTTCGGCCGAGCGGATTATGCTCTATCGTGCGTCGATAAAGGAAAACAGGGAAGGCGTGTCATGAAGTCAATTCTGACAATGGCCTGGACGGCGGAAGATCCGGCGGCCTTCGAGCTGGCGGCCAGGCTTGCCAAGGCATTCGGCGCGCGGCTGGTCGGGCTCGAGCCGCCATCCTATGGCGTGATGAGCATGGCATGGGCCGACGCCGGCATGGGGGCGCCGATCGGCGGCGGGCTCGCCGAGGACGCCGAGGAGCGCCAGCGTGTCGCTGCGGTCAAGCAGGCGTTCGACGCGCGGGCGCTGGGGCTGACCTCGGAATGGCGCGCGGCGGACGATAGCGGACCGACCGCGATCGGCATCATCGGCCGGGCCTACGACCTGATCGTGATGCCCCAGCCCGGCGCCTTGCCGAAGATGCCGGAGAGCGTGTTCGAGACCGCGCTGTTCGATTCCGGACGGCCGGTCCTGGTGGTGCCGCCGCGCTTCTCGGGCATGGTCGGCAAGAAGATCCTGTTCGCCTGGAACGGCTCGACCGAGAGCGCGCGGGCGATCTCGCTCGCCATGCCGGTGATGAGCCGCGCCGAATCGATCGACGTGCTGAGCGTCGACGGCGCCATGGTGCCGGGACCGAGCTCGGCGGAGATCGCCGATTCGCTGCGCAGCCACGGCCTCAACGTCACCAGCCAGCACGTCAAGCCGGGCACGCGCTCGGCGGGACAGACGATCGTCGACACCGCGATCGCCGGCGGCTGCGACCTGATCGTCAAGGGTGCCTACACGCAGAGCCGCCTGCGCCAGATGATCTTCGGCGGCATGACGCGGCATCTGATCATGCAGTCGCCGTTGCCGGTGCTGTTCTCCTACTGACGGTCCATGCGCGCGTTGCCGGTCCTGCTGGCGACGCTGCTCGCGCTCGCCCCGTCGATCGCCCCTGCGGGCGCATGGGCGGGCGAACCGACGGTCGACGAGCGGCTGGCCCATCTGCGCAGCGAGCAGATGGGCCTGCAGGCGCGCGCCGACGGCGAGGGATGGCTCGGACTGCTGGCGCCGCTCGGCACCGCCGGCCTGCTGGCCGATGCGCTCGCCATCCGCCTGCCGCTCGATGCAGGCCGCACGCTCGATGCGCTGCCGGCACCGCGCCGCCAGGCCTACCTCGCGCTCGCCGACCTCACCGCCGCGCTCGACGAGGCCATGACGCGACCTGGCGAGGGCGCGCGGGCGCTGGCACGCCAAGCCGGGGACCGGGCGGCCAAGGTGCTGGATGGGCTCGCCTCGGCGGATGACCTGCCGCTCGTGCTGCAGGTCACGCCCGGGGTCGTGCCGCCGCGCCGCGACGGCGGCGCCCTGCTGCTCGTGCCGCAGGAGGTCGCTGTGCCTCCTCCGGATTCCAGACTCACCACCGCCTTCACGACGGGCCAGCCCCGGCCGACGGCGCCGGTCGTGCCGCTGTACGCGCCGGCCTTCATGACCGGAGGCGAGGCCGATCCGCCGGTGGAGGTCGACATCGCAGGCGTGCGCCTCACGTCCGACAGCGATCCGCCGACGCTCGCGGTCGGCCCTTGGCGCGGCGAGGGAACCGTCGGGCCGGAGCGCTTGCACTTCATCGTGCCGCGCAACGCGTTCGGCCTCTCCGCCACGCGCAGCGCGCTCGCGACCGCGACGTTGGCGCTGCGCCGCGATGGCCGGGTCGTGACTTTCGAGCTGCCGTTCCTCGTCCTGCCCGACCGGCCGGGCTCGGTGGCGCTCGACCAGCAGGTGCGCTGGATGGTGCCGGAGTCGAACACGCTGATGTCGCCCGAGATCATGGTGCGGGCCCCGGCCGGCGAGACGCGCTCGGTGCGGCGCTGCTTCGATCCGCCGCCCGGATCGCATTTCGACAAGGCGAACCGTCGCGTGGTGATCGTCGAACGGCTGGGCTGGCTCGACGATGCGAGCGATTCGACCCTGAACGACGGCACGGTCGAGTTCGCCTCCGACGAGGGCGCCAACCAGATCTGCCTGCTGGTCCAGGCCAAGCCCGTCACCGCAGGCGCGCGCACCGCCACGATCGGCCGCTTCGAGGCGACCTTGGTGCGCGAGCAGGCGCAGGAGCACGCCGACAAGAGCGGCGTGCGCGCGCTCGACTGGAACGAGCCGCTGCGTCTGCCGCTGGCGCCGGACGCCGCCGAGCGCCGGCTCTATGTGCACCTGTTCGACGAGGTCGATCGCACATTGTCGGAGCTTCCCGACCACCTTCCGTTCGTGCGGGTGAAGCGCGACGGCGATACGCTGGTCCTGCAGGCCGATCCGACGGCCGAGCCTTAGAACATTTCCGTCCGGCCGAAATCGGCCGGACGGAATATGCCTGTTGCAACAAATATTGCCCGTGTGCGCATTTCCACTCAGATGGAACCGCGCTAGCGGGCCGATGGGAGAAGTTACGATCGTGAGGGCGCGGTTCCATCTGAGTGGAAATCGCTCTAGCCTGGAATAACGCACTCAATCAGCGACTGGATCGACGTTGCGTTCGACCGCTCCTTCCCGACGGCTGGCGGAGCACCCCGGAAGGCTTGTGGATAAGGACTTGCGGCGCAGTCTCATCTTGGACATTGGCTCGCGAATCGAAGCGCTGAACTCGGGCGTCGACCGCGCGGCCATTGCCCGTAATAGGTGTTCGTCGCCGATATGGTGCAGTGTGGCCGTCATGATCGCGTTCTTCTGCCCGCGTCCCTCGGTCCCGGCGCTCGTCATGCCGGCGCACCTGCCGGCAACTTCGGTTGGGTGTGTTGTTCCGATGGGGAGACGGGGGGTGCGGGCAGAGTGGCAGGACAGGCGGAAAACGTTGGCCCTGCTGCATCGAGCGGCTGCCACGGGGGCTGGCAGTCGATGGCAGTGGGCGCGAGCGGACCCGTCCGCAACCCGCTGGGCCGAGTCGCTATTGCTTGCCCGGTTCCTCGAGCTCGGGAACGCGGCCGTCGGCCGAGAGCAGGACTGCGACCGGACGCGTCGTCTCGAAGTGCGCGAACACGATCATCAGCACCACCATGATCGGCATGCACAGGAACATGCCGATCACGCCCCAGATCGCGCCCCACACCATCAGCGAGACGATCACGACCAGCGGCGAGAGGTTGAGCGAGCGGCCCATGATCGCCGGCTCGATCACGTTGGCCATCACGATCTGGATGGTGCCGATCACGAACAGCACGATCAGGAACGGCGTCGCATGGTCGAACTGGACAAGGGTCAGCAGCGCCGGCGCCGCGATCGCGAGGATCGAGCCGATGGTCGGGATGTAGTAGAAGAAGAACACCATCACCGCCCAGAACCCCGCGAAGTCGACGCCGACCCAGGCCATCACCGCGTAGGCGAGCGCCGAGGTGATGGCGGCGAGCGTGGTCTTGATGCGCGCATAGCGGCGGATGTCGCGGTCGATCTGGTGGAGCACCGAGAGCACGCGCGCCTGCTGCGCGCTGCGGCTGAACAGGATCGCGAGCTTGCGGCGGAACTGGACCTGTTCGACGAACAGGAAGCCGGCATAGATCAGCACGATGCCCGCCACGCTCACCACCGAGGCGACGGCTGTCGCGAGGCCACCCAGGGTGGCGGCCAGGCTGATCTGGTCGAACAGCTGGTCGACCGTGGGCGCCTGCTCGACCCCGACCAGCGCCGCGCCGCGGTCGATCAGCCGCTGCAGGTGGACCTCGTAGGTCGGCGCCGCGGCGGCGACTGCGGCGATGTTGAAGCGGATCGTGCGGCCGAGGATCCATACCAGGCCGCCCATCAGCAGGATCGCCACGAGCAACGCGACCGGCCGCGGCATCCTGATGCCGAGCCACGGCGTCTCGAAGACGTCAGCCAGCGCATCGATCATGTACCAGAGCGTCAGGCCCAGCACGAACGGCAGCAGCAGCCCGCGTCCGGCGACCAGCAGGTACACCGTCGCCGCGACCACGATCGCCCACAAGGCGGCGCGCTGCAGAGTCATGACCGCACTATAGGCTGCGCCATCCTCCGATGCTCGTCAGTCGCGGCCGAAATCGTCGCGCGTGAGGATGTGCTTGCCGGCCTCGATGTCGCGCACCGATATGGCGGGGTAGCCGACGCCCATGTCCGTGCTCGCCCGCCAGGCATCGACGATCATGTCGCGCAGCACCGATGCCGATTCGGCGAGCCGCGACGTCGCGAAGGCGATGCCGGCCGGATTGCCGTTGGTGAAGCCGCCCTTCTGCTCAAGCGCGTAGAGCGGCGCGACCTGGCCGTGGCTCGCCAGGATCAGGCCGCGCAGGCGGTCCCATATCGTGCAGGTGCAGGCGCGATAGGGCGCGACGGCGGCTTTCGCCTCGGCGCGCTTGACGTTGGTCTTCACGAACGCGCCCTCGAACTCAGCGTGCAGGCCGCGCTTCGTCGAGAAGCCGCGCGGATTGTCGTACGGCCCCCAGCCGTCGAAATGGATCGACACGTGCATCGGCTGGCTGGCATCGCCGACATAGTGGCTCCAGACGCCGAGGTCGCGGATCACCAGCGCCTCGCGACGCTGGCGGTCGATGTCGAACCACGCCCGTTCGGCCGGGTCGGCGGCGGTGCGCGCGCCGACCGATGCGGCGCGCCAGTAGGCGAAGTCCTTCACCAGCTGCTGCCAGCCGTCGACCATCGAGTAGGGCAGGTAGCCTACCCTGTACTGCGTGAGATTGCGGGTGCGCAGGATGGTGTCGTAGGCCTCGCGGGTCGGCGGCAACATGTCGAGCGGGAGCACGCCGCCAATGCGTTGCGCGTCGTCCAGGATCACGAAGTGACCGGGGTCGCGCTCCCTGTCGTGCGTTTCGCCGGTGCCCTTGGAGCGGTCGAGCTCGCGGCCGAGCACGGCGATGGTGTCGATTGCCTGCGGCTGGCGCACGAAGGCAGGAATTTCCTCGGGAAGGATTTCGGCGCCGATCCCGCTCACGAACTCATGTCCGGTCGCGCCCCAACCGAAGGCCGAGCCGGGCGCGAGCAAGGCCAGGACAGGCAGGAGGTGACGGAGGAGGCGGCTCATGGCCGCCAGCATAGCGGGCCATGGTTAACGATTGTGTACCGAAAAGCGGAATGTCATTGCCTCTGCAACTACTCCCGGCCTAGCCTGTCGCCAAGGCTCCACAGCAGCGAGAGCCAGTTTGTGACAGGGAGTGTTTTCGCATGGTTTCGAGCAAGATCTCGCGCCGCCGCGTGATGGCGGGTGGCGTCCTGGCGTCGGCGATGGTCGCCGCGCCCTTCGTTCGCGGCGCCTATGCCGCAGGCAAGCTGTCGATGGGCTTCTGGGACCACTGGGTGCCGGGCGCCAACAGCGCCACCGAGAAGGCGGTGAAGGAGTGGGCCGAGAAGGAGAAGGTGGAGGTCCAGATCGACTTCATCACCTCGCAGGGCAACAAGCTCCTGCTGACCGGTGCGGCCGAGGCGCAGGCCAAGTCGGGCCACGATATCCTGGCGCTCTCGACCTGGCTGCCGTCGCGCTATGCCGAGCAGCTCGCGCCGGTCGACGACCTGATGCCGGAGCTGATCAAGCAGAATGGCGCCGTCAATCCGACGGTCGAGTATCTCGGCAAGATCAAGGGCCACTGGGTCGGCGTGCCGGCAACGGTCGGCAGCCAGATCAAGGGCCCGTGCTCACGCATCGACTACATGAAGCAGTATGCCGGCATCGACGTTCAGGCGATGTATCCCGCCGGTTCGCCGCCGAAGGCCGACAACTGGACATACGATACTTTCCTGAAGGCGGCGGAAGCCTGCCAGAAGGGCGGCCATCCGTTCGGCATCGGGCTCGGCAGCACCGCCGACAACGTCGACACCGCGGGCGCCATCTTCCACGGCTTCGGCGCCATGCTGGTCAACGAGAAGGGCGACATCACGGTCAAGACCGATGCGGTGCGCCAGGCGCTCGACTTCTACAAGAAGCTGATGGCCTTCCTGCCGCCCGATGTGCCGGCGTGGGACGACGCCTCGAACAACAAGTTCCTGGTGTCGGGCCAGGCGTCGCTGATCATGAACCCGCCGTCGGCCTGGGCCGTCGCCAAGCGCGACGCGCCGAAGGTCGCCGAGCAGCTCTGGACGCACGGCTTCGCGCAGGGCCCGAAGGGCCGCTTCGCGCCGTTCACGCCGTACTTCTGGAGCATCTGGAACTTCAGCAAGAACGTCCCGGCGGCCAAGAGCCTGCTGATGCACCTGTCGCAACCCGACGTCGTCGAATCGATGGTCGTAGCGAGCGGCGGCTACGACCTGCCGTCATTCGAGAAGATGACGCTGTTCAAGATCTGGCAGGAGGAGGGACCGCCCAAGGGCACGCTCTACCATTATCCCAACCCGTACAATCACCAGATCCTGTCGGTCGCGGGCGCACCGGCGCCGCACTCGATCGCCGAGCGCATCTACACCCAGGCGACGCAGACCCAGATGGCGGTGCGCTACTTCAAGGGCGAGCCCCTCGAGAAGACGCTGGCCTGGGCGGAGGGCGAGCTCGAGGGCTTCATGCGGAACTGACAGCTCGCCGTCCGAGGCGACGCGCAGCGGTCATTCCTGCGCATCCAGCCACTGCCGGGCCTTGTGCAGCTCGGTGAAAATCCTGATCGGGCGCTGTGCATCGGCCAGCGCGGCGAACAGATGGGCGCGCTCGTAGCTCTCTGGTGTCGCCGCGACGATCGCCAGCGGGCCGATCGCGCCGGTCGTGGCGTAGGCGCGGATGCGGGCCCCGAGCGCCATCATGTCGTCGTCCGGCAGGTCGACCTCGGCCTGCGTCAGGTCGAAGATCTTGCGGAAGCTGAGGAGGTCGGCAACGACCACGGCATCGAGGTAGGTTTCGATGTCCCGGCGCGTCACGACGTCCTTGCAGACGGCGACGACGAGCCTGTTCGGTTTGGAGATCGTCCAGTGGATGGGCATCCGGCGGCGGAACTATGCCAGAGGCGAGGCGTTCGACAAGCCCGCGCGACCGCCAAACGCAAAGCCCCGTGCTGCCGGAGTCGCCGGCGGCACGGGGCCCGAGCTTGTATGGGCGTGGATCCGTCTACTGCGGCTTCGGACCCTTCCAGCCGGGATTTTCGTAGGTGGTCCCAGCGGGGCAGGGCACGGAGCTGTAGGTCTGGTCGGACGTCGAATAGCCCTCCGGCTTGCACGGCGTGTTCGCCGCCGCCTCACCGCTGTTGCAGGGCACGCCGACATAAGTCTGCGTCGCTTGTGAGTACACCTCGGGCCCGCACTTGGAATCCGAGGACGAAGTCTGAGCATTCACCGCTGCAACGCCAATAAGCGAGGCGCCCAGCATCGTGGTCGCTAGAATCGCAAAAGCCTTAGTCATAATGAGCGGAGCCTCCTGTTCCCCGTGGACGGGAGCATGACGCGCCACACCTGACGGGAACCTTACGCATGCTCTGTGCTCTGCTCCCGCGCAAGACCAGTCGGAGGTGCGTGGGGGACACCATCCCGTTATGAATCAGTCGATCGACTCGCGTTTGCGTGAGGACATGCTTTTGAAGTAACGCACGCGATAACAACGGCGCCGCTGGAGGTGAATCCCGTGCCGACCGTTTAACCGGGGCGGCACGGGAAGATGTCTCCGCCTACTTGGGAATCCTCACGCCCTTCCAGCCGGGATTCTCGTAGGTCGTGCCTGCGGGGCACGGCACGCTGCTGTAGTTCATGTCCTTGCCCGAGAATCCCTCGGGCTTGCACGGCTGAGCAGACACTTGCTCCCCCGCGTTGCAGGGCACGCTGACGTAATTCATGTCCTTGCCCGAAAAGCCCTCGGGACCGCACTTGGTCGACGAGGACGATGTTTGTGCACTCACCGCCGTGACGCCGAAAGCTGCGGCGCCCAGCAACACGCTTGCGAGAATCGCGAAAGACTTGTTCATGATTTGAAGCCTCCTTGATTCTCCCCGTTCCTGCATCATGACTGATGCATCACCGTTCTGTGAAGAGGGATGAAGTCGTATTTGCAATGAGTGCGTGGGAGCCGCTGCGAACCGCACCCGGCCAAGCCGACTGATGGCGCTCTATCATCCTGGAGAACATGCATCGAGAGAATAAGTATTGAGTCTTTCTATCGCACTCTCGCGAGGTGACAGTCTCCGGACGGACCGAGCGATTGCCTCGATCATCGCGGTCGCCGACGACTGTCCACGACGACGCGCAGTCGTCCGAGCGACGTCCAACCAACACGGAAGAAATGGTGCTGCCGGACAGGATTGAACTGTCGACCTCTCCCTTACCAAGGGAGTGCTCTACCACTGAGCTACGGCAGCGCCGAGGGGCGCCCCAAGCGAGCGCGCGCGGGGATATGCCATAGGGGGGCGGTGGGTTCAACCGCTCCGCCCGCCGGAACGGCACGCGGACGACGACTTGCCGCCGCCGGTCGCCGCACCCTACCATTTCCGCCAAAGACGCTGGAGGAAGCATGGACTGGCGCCCGATTTCGGCCGATTCGCACATCACCGAACCGCCCAACTGCTACATCGACAACATCGACCCGGCCTTCCGCGAGCGTGCGCCGCGCGTCGTCCACAAGGACGGCATCGGCGATACCTTCATCGTCGAAGGCATGAAGACCCTGGTGCCGCTCGGCTTGGTAGCCGCCGCTGGCGTCGAACCCAAGAATATTCGCGCGGGGGGTGCCAAGTTCGAGGATCTGCACCGCAGCGGCTGGGATCCCAAGGGCCGGCTGGCCGACCAGGACAAGGACGGCGTCGCCGCCGAGATCATCTATCCGAGCGTCGGCATGTTGCTCTGCAATCACCCCGACTTCGAGTTCAAGCGTGCGTGCTTCGAGGCCTACAACCGCTGGCTCCAGGGCTATTGCAGCCACGACCCGGCGCGACTGATCGGCATGGGGCAGACGGCGGTGCGCACCGTCACGGAAGGCATCGCCGACCTCGAGCGCATCAAGGCGATGGGCTTCAAGGGCGTGATGATGCCCGGCAATCCCGGCGAGAAGGACTATGACGACCCGGTCTACGATCCGCTGTGGGAAGCTGCCGTCGCGCTCGAGCTACCGCTGTCGTGGCACATCCTGACCTCGAGCGGCGACAATACGATGATCAAGCCGCGTGGGCCCAAGATCAACAGCTTCCTGTCGATCATCCGCGGCTGCCAGGACATCATGGGCATGCTGGTCTACAGCGGCGTGTTCGAGAGGCATCCGAAGCTGCGCGTGGTGTGCGTCGAGGCGGACGCCGGCTGGGCGCCGCACTTCATGTATCGCATGGACCACGCCTACAAGCGGCATCGCTACTGGATGAAGGGCAAGGAACTCGCCCGCCTGCCGTCGGAATACTTCCGCGAGAATATCGCGCTCACCTTCCAGGACGACTGGACCGCCTTCCAGTTCGCCAACCTCATGGCCCCGAACCAGCTCATGTGGGCCAACGACTTCCCGCACAGCGATTCGACCTGGCCATGGAGCAAGGACGTAATCGCCGAGCAGACGAGCCATCTCGATCCGGTGCTGAAGAAGCGGATCCTGAGAGACAACGTCGCGGAACTTTACAAGCTCGCCGCTTAGTCTTGCCGGACCGCGGGCGTCCCGCCCGCTCAAGACTCATGAGGCGGGCGGGACGCCCGCGGTCCGGCAAGAGCATGAGGTTTTGATGCGCTTCAGCCTGTTCATGTACTGCACGGTCGGCCGTCGGATGGAGCTCGAGGCCGGCATGGCGGGGCGCAAGCCCGAGCTCTACCAGCGCATGCTGGACGAGATCGCCGAGTACGTGCGCTTCGCCGACGATGCCGGCTACTTCGGCTTCGGCCACCCCGAGCATCACCTGCAGATCGAAGGTTTGGAGATCTCCAACGATCCCAAGCTGATGTCGATGTGGCTCGGCAAGCACAGCAAGCAGCTGCGCGTCATCACCTGCGGCTTCGTGTCGACGACGCACAATCCCCTGCGCGTCGCCGAGGACATCGCCACCATGGACCACATGCTGGGCGGCCGCTTCGGCGTCGGGCTGGTGCGCGGCTATCAGGCGCTGGGTCGAGAACTTCAAGATCCGCAGCGAGCTCAATGCCGTCGGCCCGTGGAACAAGGACCAGCCGGCCGACATCGCCAACCGCGAGTATTTCGGCGAGTTCGTCGACATCGTCGTGAAGGCGCTGTCGAGCGAGACCTTCAGCCATCGCGGCAAGTACTGGAGCTTCCCGCCCGAAGGCATGGTCAATCCGCACGAGCATCCGGTGTACGTGAAGTACGGCCAAGGCGTGGCACCCGACATGCGCATCAACGAGATCGGCATCGCACCCCGTCCGTTGCAGACCCCGCATCCGCCGCTCTATGGCGGGTTCGCCGCGTCGATGCGCACGGCGCTGTTCTGGGCCAAGTACGGCGGCAAGCCGATCGTGCTGACCGACAATCTCGATTTCTACGACAAGCTCTGCAAGGGCTACACGATGGAGGCCGAGAAGCACGGCCGCACTGTCAAGAACGGCCAGCAGGCGGCATGGGGCGGCATCTTCATCTGCGCCCCGACCGACGCGCAGGCCCGGGAATGGGCCAAGGACATGATGTGGTTCTGGAACAGCTGGGCCACGCCGTTCGGCCAGGGCGTGCCGGAGCTGCTGGTCGGCTCGCCCGACACGATCTGCCGCCGGCTCGACGAGGTGAAGCGGCTGCTGCCGGACCAGGACGAGGTCGTCTTGCTGATCCCGCAGGGCCTGCACGATCGTCAGCAGATCCTGACGTCGCTGGAGCTGATGGCGACCAAGGTGATGCCGAAATTTGCGTGAGCTGCGCTGCGGCTAGCGACGGCCCGGAGCCGGACTTGAACCTGGCGGCCGCTGGGCCGCGTTGAGCTCGGCGCGGGCCTGCTGCACGTCGCGGTCGCGGCGATCGATGCTCTCGGCCTGGTCGAGCAGGCGATCGGCGCCTGCATAGTCGTGACGCATGATCGCCGCACGCGCCTGCTTGACCAGATCGTCGACGCGCCAGTTGTCGCGATTGGCATGCTGGCGGGCATTGGCAAGCTCGGCGCGCGCCTGTTTCACGGTGTTGTCGCGCGGGTCGATCTTGTCGGCCTGGTCGAGCAGTCGGTCGGCCTCGGTATAGTCATGGCGGGCGATCGCGGCGCGCGCCTGCTGGACCAGCTCGTCGAGGCGGTGACGATCCTCGCGGTCGGCGCGCTGCTGGGCGTAGCGCAAGTCGCGCCAGGCGGCGGCCACCTCAGTCGAGTTGGGCGCGAGCCTGCCGGCTTGGTCGAGGGCGCGACCGGCCGCGTCGAAATCGCCTCGGGTGATGGCGCGCCGCGCGTCGACCACGAGGTTCTGGACCATCACGGCCTCCGCCTGCGCGGTGTTGCTGACAGGCGGCGGCAGTGCAGGAGCGGGCGCCGGCGCAGCGACCACCGGCTTGGGCGCGGGTGGAGCAGGGGGAGTTGGCGCCGGAGCAGGCGGCGCCGTTACCGCGGCCGTCGTTGACGGGCCGAACGCGCCCTCCTGCTTGGCGATGTAGAGGCCGCCGCCCACGACGGCGACTCCCAGTGCCCCGATGATGCCGTAAAGCGCGCCGTTGGTGGCCATGCCTGCTTCTCCTTGTGGAGGAGCGAACGCAACGGGCGCGGTACGGTTCCGCGCAAAACAAAAGGGCCGGCGGTGCCGGCCCTTCCATTCGATATTTCTGCCACTCAGCCTTGGTCGAGGAAGCTGCGGAGCATGCGCGAGCGGCTGGGGTGCTTGAGCTTGCGCAGCGCCTTGGCCTCGATCTGCCGGATGCGCTCGCGGGTCACCGAGAACTGCTGGCCGACTTCTTCGAGGGTATGGTCGGTGTTCATGCCGATGCCGAAGCGCATGCGCAGCACGCGCTCCTCGCGCGGCGTGAGCGTGGCCAGCACCCGCGTCGTGCTCTCGCGCAGGTTGCCTTGGATCGCGGCCTCGAGCGGAATGACCGCGTTCTTGTCCTCGATGAAGTCGCCGAGATGCGAATCCTCCTCGTCGCCGATCGGCGTCTCGAGGCTGATCGGCTCCTTGGCGATCTTCAGCACCTTGCGCACCTTCTCCAGCGGCATGCCGAGCTTCTCGGCCAGCTCCTCCGGCTGCGGCTCGCGGCCGATCTCGTGCAGCATCTGACGGCTGGTGCGGACCAGCTTGTTGATCGTCTCGATCATGTGCACCGGGATGCGGATGGTGCGGGCCTGGTCGGCGATCGAGCGGGTGATCGCCTGCCGGATCCACCACGTGGCGTAGGTCGAGAACTTGTAGCCGCGGCGGTACTCGAACTTGTCGACCGCCTTCATCAGGCCGATGTTGCCTTCCTGGATCAGGTCCAGGAACTGCAGGCCGCGGTTGGTGTACTTCTTGGCGATCGAGATCACGAGGCGCAGGTTGGCCTCGATCATCTCCTTCTTCGCCCGCATCATCTCGCGCTCGCCGTCCTGCACGGTCTTGCACATGCGGCGGAACTCGAAGATCGGCGCGCCGGCGGCGTCGGAGATAGCCTTGATCTCGGCGCGCACCTTCTCGACGTCGACCGCCTTCTTCTTGGCGAAGTCCTTCCAGCCCTTGCCGGTGAGCTTGCCGACCTTCTCGAGCCAGTTGGGGTCGATCTCGTGCGTCAGGTAGTTGTCGAGGAAGTCCTGGCGCGGGATGCGGAAGCCCTCGGCGAGGCGCAGCAGCTTGCCCTCGAGCATCATCAGCTTGCGGTTCAGGTCGTAGAGCTGGAGCTTCAGCTGCTCGATCTTCCCGGGGCTGATGTGCACGGTGCGCACCAGCTCGACGATCTTCTTGCGGTGCTTCTCGTAGCTCTTCTCGAACTCGGGGCTGGGCTTCTGCCCGCGGCTCAGCGTCGAGAGGCGGCGGTTCTGCACCTTCGCCATCTCGGCATAGACCTTGTGGATCTTGGTCAGGGTGCGCAGCACCTCGGGCTTCAGCTTCTCTTCCAGAGCCGACAGCGACAGCGCGTTCTCGTCGTCGTCCTCGCCGCCGCCTTCACCCGGGGCCTCGGCACCCTCGGCGCCGCCGTTGGGCTGGGGTGCGGCTCGCACGACCGGCGGCTTGGGCGCCACCACGGCCGGACGCGCCACGGGGGTGGAGGCCGCTTCGCCGTTGGCGTTCGCGGCCTTGCCCTCGCCAGGGGCGCCGCCCTGCGTCGCCTCGAGGTCGATCACGTCGCGCAGCAGCATGCGGCCTTCATTGATCGCATCCCGCCACGTCAGCAGGGCGTGGATGGTCATCGGGCTTTCGCAGATGCCGCCGATCATCTTGTCCTGGCCGGCCTCGATGCGCTTGGCGATCTCGATCTCGCCCTCGCGGCTCAGCAGCTCGACCGAGCCCATTTCGCGCAGGTACATGCGGACGGGGTCGTCGGTGCGGCCGAGCTCCTCGTCCTCGCCGGTCGCCTCGGCCGCCACGACGGCGGTCTTGGCCGGCTCGGCCGGATTGGCCGCCGGAGTCTCTTCCGACTCCTCGGCCTCCACGACGTTCACGCCGGCTTCGGACAGCATGGCCATCGTGTCTTCAATCTGCTCGGAGGACACCTCGTCCGGCGGCAGTGCGGCGTTCAGCTCGTCATAGGTGACATAGCCGCGCTCCTTGCCCTTCTGGACGAGCTTCTTCAGCTCCGCACCCAGCGTGTCGAGCAAGGGGGCGTCGGGGCCATCCTCGCGGGCATCGTTGGTGTCGGGCTGAGCAACGGTAGCGGTCTTGGTCGCCATTTCTTTTCCTTGGAACTGCGACAACGGGTCTAAAACAATAATCCTCTCGCGGCCCGGCAGGACCGTTCGAAGGCTGCGAGAAGGGGAGCGGGGGGCGGACCCGCGAGATACCCCTCTA
>Ga0209062_1001518_pt1 | contig 39919 bp, 33 predicted proteins | sample Coa_R2_2_FD_187158 | JGI IMG/M metagenome (GOLD analysis project Ga0209062, IMG submission 187158) | Surface soil microbial communities from Centralia Pennsylvania, which are recovering from an underground coalmine fire - Coalmine... | ecosystem: Environmental > Terrestrial > Soil > Unclassified...
CGCGTCAGTTCCAGAAAACCGCCGACAAGCTCAACGAGCTCCAGGAAGGCCGCCGCCACCGCGAGCGCCGCGACCTGGAAGACGCCGCTGCCCTGCTGGAACTCTATAAACACAAAGAACAACCCTGGGACCCCTCCGACCATGGCTTCGTTTTTACAAAACAGCAAGTTGAGCGCGCGGCCGACCGCATGATGCGTCAAAACGAGGCCCGCTCTATCGCCTATCAACGCTTCGAGATGGATCCTAAATTACACCGGGCCTTTCTGAGACAGGGTTCGATGTAGCGCAAACTGTAGCCTGCCGCGTTCACACGCGCGGAGCTCGTGACATAACTCCGAGCCAGCTCGCGCCTCCCGTGAGCGCATTCCTTTCTGAGGCGGTAATTCGACTTCTTAACACTCCACTCGTTCGCAACAACCAGCTATCCTGGAACTGTAAAATGCGTCATACTTGGCCGCTCTTTCTCCTGGCCATCATCGTTGTCGTAGCCGGAGTTGGCACCACTTACTACGCCCGCCTGAAGCAGCAGTATCAGAACGCGCCCGCCAAGCCCAAGCCGCTTTCGCCGGGCACCGCGGCCAGCTATCACGGCTGGACCTATACCCACACCTCCAACGAGAAGACCGTGATCACCGTTCATGCCGACGATCTTCAGGAGGTGGATGGCAAGGAGCACCTGACCGGCGTTCAGCTCGACATCTATCACAAAGAAGGGAACTCCTACGATCACGTCAAGAGCGCCAAGGCCGAGTTCGATATGAGCCAAGGCATTCTCTATTCCGATGGCGATGTCGAGATCACGCTCGGCGTTAAGCCCGACGAGCCGCCCAGCGGTAAGCTGATGTCCATCAAATCCTCCGGTGTGCGCGTGGAAAGTAAGACTGGGAAAGCCTCCACCGATCGGCTGGCGACCTTTCAATTTGACCGCGGCCAAGGCAAGGCCGTCGGCGCCGAATACGATCCCGACGCGCATGAGCTGAGAATGCATAGCCAGGTGGAGCTGATCTGGCGCGGCACCGATCCGAAAACCCTCCCGATGAAGGTGGAGACTGGCGAGGTTGATTACAAGGAACTGGATCACAAGGTCTTTCTTTCGCCCTGGTCAAAGTTGACTCGCGGCACCCTGACGCTGAACGCCGGTCCGGCCGAAGTGACCCTGGACCAAGGTTCGCTTAAGCAGGTCCAGACCACGCAAGCGCATGGCACCGACCCGAGGCCGGGCCGCGCTTTGGAATACAGCGCCAACCAGCTCAGCATGGATTTCAACGGCAGCAATCAGATCCAGAAGATCACGGGGACCGATCAGGCGCGCCTGGTGAGCACCGCCGAGACGGCCATCACCACCTTGACCGGCGACCAGGTGGTGATGGATTTCGATACTTCCGGCGACGACAGCCTGCTCCAAAACGCCCTGGTTTCCGGGCACGGTCAAATGGAATCGAAACCGGTTGTGAAGCCCGGCGTGGACCCGGCCGACACACGCATCCTCAAGAGCGACGTGATCCACGCCAAAATGCGACCCAGCGGGCAGGAGTTGGAATCGGTGGAGACCGATTCGGCGGCGGCCATCGAATTCATTCCCAACCGGCCGGATCAGCCGCACCGCTGGATGAGTGGCGACCGCATTGCCATCGCGTATGGGCTCAAGAACCAGATCCAGTCGTTCCAGTCGCACGCGGTTTCGACGCGAACCGAGAAACCCAAGCCTAAGGACGCCAAGCAAACGCCCGCGCCGGAGTTAACTTGGAGCAACGACCTGCTGGCGACGTTCCAGCCTAACTCCTCTCAGATCGCCAAGCTGGAACAGAATGGGAATTTTCGCTATCAGGAGGGGGACCGGCGCGCGAAGGCGGACCGCGCGGCGCTTGATCAGGCCAACAACCGGATTGATCTGTCCGGTTCGGCCCGCGTTTGGGACTCGACCGGCTCGGCCGATGCCGATAAGATCGTTTTGGACCAGGCCACCGGCGATTTCAACGCCGACGGTAACGTGAACTCCACCCGCATGCCCGATAAGAGCGACAAGAAAAACCCGCAAAGCGGCGGAATGCTTTCCGAAGACGAGCCGTTGCATGCGCGCGCGGCCAAAATGCGTTCCAGCGACAATAATCTTCAGATCCGCTACGAAGGCCACGCCGTCTTATGGCAGGGTGCCAACCGCTTGGAAGCCGACCTGGTGGAGATCGATCGCGACAGCAACACGCTAAAGGCACACGGCCACGTGATCAGCCAGCTTATCGATAAGGCCAAGGACGATCCGAGCGGCAAATCGGGAGCAAAACCGGCTGCAGGAAAAAACGCAACCGCTCAGGCCGCGCGCGTGTTTACTATCGTGAGGGCTCCCGAACTGGAGTACGACGACAATAAGCGCATCGCCCACTACACCGGCGGTGTGACCCTGGAGCGGACCAACATGAGCGTCAAGGCCGCCGAAATTCGTGCCTTCCTCCGAGACGACAGCCATGACTCTTCCTTGGATCATGCTTTTGCCGATGGAAAAGTCCAGATCGTACAGACCATTCCCGCGCGAGTGCGCACCGGCGCGTCCGACCATGCTGAATACTATCCGGACCAAGACAAAGTTATCCTGGAAGGTGGAAAGCCACAATTCGTGGATAACATCCGAGGCATGACCCAAGGCGACAAGCTGACCTGGTTTTCCGCCGACGACCGGCTGCTGGTGAACGGCGTTCCGGCCAAGAGCGTGCTCCACCGCAAGAAGTAATCCGAATGCGAACGCTGCAGACTGCTGAAATCTCGAAAAGCTATCGTGGCCGCAAGGTGGTGGATAACGTTTCGCTATGGGTGAAACAGGGTGAGGTGGTCGGGCTGCTGGGCCCGAACGGTGCCGGAAAAACCACCTCGTTTTACATGATCGTGGGGCTTATCAGCCCCGATTCCGGCCGTGTCACCATCAGCAACGGCAAAGAATCGGAAGACATCACGAACATGCCGATGTACCAGCGGGCGCGGCGCGGCATCAGCTATTTGCCGCAAGAGGCCTCGGTATTTCGCAAGCTCAGCGTCGAAGACAACCTGATGGCCATCCTGCAAACCCTGCGCATGAGCCGTCGCGAGCGGCGCGAGAAGATGAACCGTTTGATCGAGCAGTTAGGACTGGAAACGGTGCGCCACAGCAAAGGCTACACGCTTTCGGGCGGAGAGCGGCGCCGCGTCGAGATCGCGCGCTCGCTGGTGATCGAGCCGAATTTTCTGCTCTTGGACGAGCCGTTCTCGGGCATCGATCCAATCCAGGTCTTAGAGCTGCAGCGGATCATTTTCGATCTCAAGAATTCGGGCATCGGAATTTTGGTCACCGATCACAATGTGCGTGAAACGCTGGCCGTCACGGATCGCGCATACATCATTAATAACGGAAAGATTTTCCGTTCTGGAACACCCGAGGCGCTGGGCGCTGACCTGGATGTCCGCCGCGTGTACCTGGGCGAGAACTTCAATCTGGAATCGGGCACGAGCGGCTGGCGCGTGGTGGGCGGCGGTTAGGCCGGCGCCGGACACTCGGGCACCGGAGACTGTTCCGCTGGCTGCTGCTGCGGCGCAAGATCTTGCACCGGCCGGTCCAGCGTGAGTGGAAATTCCATGTTGCCGGCGCCCTGACTCGACGTTACTTTGAGCACACCCGCGCCAGATTGTGCTTTGCTTTCGTAACAGATTTCGAACTGATTTAATAAACCGAGGTAGAGTCTCTCCAACGCGTTCGGCAGCTCGCTCGGTATCGTGTCGGTGAACGTATGTGCGCTGCTCGATTCGCAGAAGTTCCGCAATTCTTTCCAGCTCTCGTGTTCGCCGATGGCGACGCAGTGCAGTGTGGCGCTGGCCGCCTGAAGTTGCGCCTTTAGCGCTCCACTTTGAATCTGTTCCCGGATTTCGGCGAGCGAGCCTTGGTTCAGGAGAAGGATAATCCGTTTTTTGCCGGAGAGCCGCGCAATCGCCTCACATTGACGCGCCAGCGCGTGCTGGGCATGCGGCGACATTCTGTCCCGCGGAACCGTGCCGGCCAGACTTTGGCGAATCAAGTCCGGGTCCGAGAAAAATCCGAAATGCATTTTCAGGTCCGTGCTGATGAGCGCATCGTCGTACGGGAGATTTGCTTCTTCGCCCGGGCGTGCGGGCGCGGCGCTCGTTTGTTCCAGAGAGTACTGATCCATGCGCCACAGATCGCCGGGCCGCTTATGCGGGAGACAGACCTCCAGGCTGCGAATATACTCGGCGCCGCTCTCGAGCCCTCTCGGCAGGATGAAGCCGGCCACAAGCATGGCGGGTTTGGATGCCGCGTGAAAATCGTATTTCTCGATGAGGCAGCCATTCTCGAAGACTGCAATGTCGGCCGCTGTGATGGGCCCCAGGTCTCGGGCAGGCTCCGTTTTTGCTGTGAATCGAACGCGACGGCGGCCGTCTTGTAGGCTGGAAATCCCGGTGGGTAACAGTTGAAGCAGGCCTGTCTGTGCGGCCGATCGCTCGCGCCTGCGGATTTGTGCCAGCGCGCGGGTTACGGCCAAGCGCAGTTTTCCCTCAGAGATTTTGAACTGCTGGTTCAAAAATGGAATGAAACGCGGATCGCCCGTCTCGCCGATGGCCCAGAAAGCCGATAAGCGAAACACAGGATCGGGATGCTCGGCCATTTTCAGTAAATTGCTAATAACGCCCAGATCTCCGGCTCGGTAAAGCCCGATTAGCGCATTGGCCTGCACCCGATTGTTTTGAACTTTAGCCGCCGCGGCCAGCAACGGCCGCGCTTCATCTCCGGGGATGGCCCACAGCGCCTCTACAGCGTTGGCCAGCACGCGCGGGTCGCGATCCATGAAACGGCGGCTCAGCAAATTGTGCTTTTACTGCAGCGCCCGATGAGCAAAGCTGCGCGCGAGCGGACTTTATTGTCGGGATAGTTCATCACTTCCAACTGCGTGCCGTCCCACCAACCAGCCGGGGCGCTCGCCGCTAACAGATCCAGCGCACGTAAAATCTTCGCGGTATTTGCGAACGAAGGCTGTTCTTGCAAAGCGATTTTCAGCGCGAACTCCAGACCGTTCTGGATCGGAAGACCCGCTTCCACGGCGGCTCGCGCCGCCCCCAGGGCTTCTTCCGTACGGCAATTGACCGTGTCCAGCAGACCGGGGCCCAGCAGCCGTTCATTGGATAACAACTGCGCCAGATAACGTGTTCCCGGCGAGAGTGCCGTTTGCGCGAGCACGCGTATCGCGGCCGCGCAGAAAATGCGCCGCTCGGCTACCATCAACTTCTTGATCGCTTCCTTGGCCTCCGTTTGCCGCTCGGAAAAGGATTCGATCAGCGGCACAAGATCTTGATGGACCTGCTCGACTTCGGATCGACCGTTCATGGTGCGTCCCTTGTCACTTATCGGCGCGCCAGATCAGATTGAGAGTGGCGGTTGTCCCGTCTAACCTGGAATCGCCTGCTGCACGGTCCCGAGCTACGCGGGTGCTCGAAATTTCTGCGCCCGCATATAATTGAATTTGGACCTCGAAAAAACAATCCTCCGCAAAGTGGGCGAGGCCGTGGCGCGCTTCAAAATGATTCGCGACGGCGACCGCGTGGCGGTGGCGCTCTCCGGTGGCAAGGACTCGCTGAGCTTGCTCGAGGCGTTGCTGCTGCTGGCTCGGCGCGCGCCGGTCGAGTTCTCCGTTTGCGCGTTTACAGTCGAACAGGGTAAGTTTCTGCGCCCGATCCAGCCGCTGGGCGAGTACTTGAAGCAGCGCGGAGTCGCCTGGACATATGTGGAGGACCGGCCGTCGCTGCGGCTTTTAAAGGAGCAGCCGGATCATGGCTGCGACCTGTGCAGCCGTTACCGCCGGCGCGCTGTCTATGAGATCGCGCGCGGGTTGCAAGCGAACGTGATCGCTTTCGGCCATACTGCCGACGATTTTTGCGAATCCTTCTTGCGTAATGCGCTGTTTACGGGACGTATCAGCGCGCTGCCTCCGGTGACGCACTCGCGCGATAAAGAGTTCCGCTTGATCCGGCCGCTGGTGTTTGTCACCGAGGAAATCACCTCACAATTCGCTGCTGCCCTGGCTGCGCCCATCGTGCCGTGCGGTTGCTCGCAACGGACGGGGACGGTGCGGAAAAACATTCGAGGGATGTTCAGCGAGATGGAGAAGGAGTATCCGCATCTGAAAGAGACGCTGCTCTCGGCCATGGGTAACATTGAGACGGAGCGTTTATTGGATACCCGCTTTCTCGATTTGGACGGGCAGGGCGGCGCTCCGCGGCGGCCGGAATTGTTGACGGTTTTAAGAGACTAGCGTTCACACGAGTTGTGACCGCGGCACGCACCAGCGCGTGTGCCCAATCGCTTGAAAATCTATCTTTATTACGTTGGTAAACCACGCGATCCGCATGCAAACAGCATGGCAGCCGGCTACGTAGAGCGGTGCGCGCGCTATCTGAGAACCGAGATGCGGGAGGTGCAGCCCGGCCGCTTCGATCCTTGGGACAAGCACCCGTCTGCGACCAAAATTTTGCTGGATCCTGCTGGGAAGGTTTTCGACTCCTTGCAGTTTTCGAAACTGATCGCCAAGGCCGAACAAGAATCCCGCGACCTGGTGTTTCTGATCGGAGGCGCGAGCGGGCCGCCGCCCGAGTGGCGCAAGCCGGCCGGATTCACGCTGTCGCTTTCGGCCATGACGTTCCCGCACGAGCTGGCCCGCATTATGCTGGCCGAACAGATTTACCGCGCCCTGGCGGCGTTGCGTGGCCATCCTTACCCGAAATAGGTTTCACCGCCAGAATACCGGTGATGCCCGGCGGAAATCGAAACCTCCCGTAGCCGTGTAGTTCACGCGCCTTAAACCCGCAGGCCGTCAAGTCCGCGATGAGATCCTCGGCGCGATATAGATTCAGTACGTGAATCTCCTCCGCGGTAGGATGTTCCCGCACGGCGAAACGTTACAATCCGGCGTCGCAGGAGATTGCGACTGCGATTGCCACCGATCTCGACTACGATTGTCCAGCCCGGCGCTTCGCTCCATACTCTCTCCGGACTACGCGGTGCACGCGATGGTTCTGCGACATCGAACACGAAGACACCGCCCGGCCGCAGCGCACGATAGGTGCGCCGGAACAATTCGCGCAGTGCGGGACGGCTATTCCGCCGATCGAATGTATAGTTGAGGCACTCACCGATGGAGGTAATCGCGTCGCACCGGGGCAGATCGGCGCTCAACAGCGAACTCGTCGCGAATTGCGACCGCGGAGCGATACGCCGGGCGAGCCGGATCATGGCCGGAGACTGATCTATACCCAGAACGGCATATCCAGCGCGATTCAGCTCGCGAGCCCAACGCCCGCTGCCGCAGCCAAGATCCACTACCAGGCCGCTGCGGACTCCGTTCTTACGAAGTAAGCTGAGGAGCCCTGGAGCGGCGCCGAGAGCATAGCCGGTGAACCCCGAATCGTGAATATAGGCGAGGTCGTTAGAGTAGCCGCGCATCTCCGCAGGATGGCAAAGATCAGATAAAATGCGCTTCCTTCAGCAACTGCTGGAACGCGGGCTCATTGCGCAACGGATCCAGCTCCGGGTCCACGTTCATGGTAATGGCGGTGTGCTGGCGGACTGCCTTTGCCAACCATTCAAGCGCTGTGTTGTTCTGCCCGAGACCGGTGAAGACGAATGCGAGCTGATAAGGATCGATGTACTGATTGGGCATCGGGTGGAGCAGCTTTTCGACGATCGTTTCGGCGTCTTTCCTGCGGCCGGTCAGCGCAAACAGGCGCGCAAGGTGGGCCGAGCCTTCGCTGTCGCCGGTGGAAGCTCGCGCAACGGTCTGAAACTCGCGTTCCGCGCCTGCCCAGTCGCCTTTGGCCTCCAGCGCGTCGCCCAGCAGTAAGTGAGCGTTCCGAAAAGCCGGATCCATCGCCAGCATTTTTCTGGCTTTCTCGATGGCCTCGTCGTAGCGCCGCGAATAATAGCTGATCATGCCATCATCGCCGAGCAGCGGCATCGAAACCGGGTCGATTTCCAGAGCGCGGATGATCTCCGCACGTGATTCGCTGCGGTGGCCGGTATAGAGGAGACTCATCGCGCGCCACTGATGTGCGGTAGCAAACGTGGGGTCGAGCGCGACGGCCCGGCTCAATTCCATGTCGCCCGTAGCCCAATCGAAATGGATAGCCCAAGCGATCAGCCCTAAAGCGGCATGGGCTTCGGCCACGTTCGGGTCCAGTGTGATGGCGGCGTTCGCTGCATCTACGGCTTGCGCGCTGGTTTGATCCGCCGGAAGTACGCTATCAGTTGCCATCACGGCGTAGCAAAGCGCTTCACCCGCGTACGCCGGCGCGTAGCGCGGAGCTTTCCGAATTGCTTCCTGGTACAACTCAAGACTGGTGGCAAGCGCTTCCGGTGTGCGTTTGTTCCAGAAGAACCGAGCTTTCGCGGTAAGCTCCCGAACCTCGGAATTGACAGCCGGAACCCGGTTTCTGGCGGCCCACCGCCATGCGACAACCGCTGCTATGCAGACGGTTATGGCGATGGCCGCTGTGAGGGCGAAGCGCCTCGGCCGCCCAGCGCTGCTTCCCTCCTTAGGCTGCGGTTCGCTTACAAATTGCAGAACCGGCCTGTAACTCCGTTTCGGAAATTCCAGACGCTCACGACCGTTTCGGCCTTCGGTGGCGTAGTACGAGGCCAGGCGTGCTCGCAGCCGCCCCATTTCGACTCGCACCGCCGGATCGATGCGCGGATCGTAGTCGCGAGGCTTGTCAACATCCACGCCGATGCTGTACTCTTTGACCTGCTCGCCCGTGATGGCCTTTTCGACGAGGAATTTCAGCAAGCGGGTACGGCGTTCGGAGGTCCGGAATTCGGAACCGGCCAGAACGCGGTCGAGTTCGGCTCGCATCGCGGCCGCGTCGGGCAGAGGAGGGCGCGAAATGCCTGCCGGGCTGCTCACGCTTAGCCATTGTACCAACTTGAAAAGAAACGCCTGTTACGTAACGGAGGCGATTGTTTCCTGCTGATACTTTCCAGTTTGATCCGCCTGGCGCGAGAATCGGCGAGAGACTGACGCAACTCGCACGGCTATTGCGCGGCCCGGAGGTGATGAACGTGAGGCGAAGTAATCCAGGCATCCTTGCGACACTTGAGCGCTCCGATCCGCTTCAAACCTATACCTATCAGACATTGGTTTTTATCGCCTGAACCGGGATTCATTATTCCCAAAGCTTCGCAACCGAGGCAGCGGTCACAATGAACGATAAGGTGTGACGCCGGGGCGGGGATTGGTCCGATCAGATTGGTCCGATCAGGGTTGCAATTTGCATCGTTTTTTGCCTATACTTGTGAATTCATGCGCCTCGGCGGCCACAGCTCGTTTCGATTTTGGTACTGGTTTAGTGCCTGAATCGGGGCGAGTGGCGTTGGCGTAAATAGCAGAGTTAGAAAAAACCGACCCACTCGAAAGAGTGGGCTTTTCATTTTTAGGAGACACGAATGATCATCTCGATGAAGCTCCACTCTTCCAAAGAGGAGATTGAGCAAGTGTGCGAGCGAATCCGGGATTTCGGCTATAAGATCCATGCCATCGAAGGTGAGGAGCGCGTCGTTATCGGCGTGGTCGGTGTCGGCGATGTTACGGCCTGCTTGGAGTCTGTCGAGGCCATGCCGCAGGTTGAGAAAGCCGTCCGCATCTCGGCACCGTACAAGTTCGTCAGCAAGGAATATCACGCCGGGCACTCGCGGATTCGCGTCAACGGCTGCGAAATTGGCGGCGACGAGTTCATCGTGATGGCCGGCCCGTGCTCGGTGGAGTCGGAAAAGCAAATCATGCAGTCGGCTGAAGGAGTGGCCGCGGCGGGTGCGAAGCTGCTGCGGGGCGGGGCATTCAAACCGCGCACCTCGCCTTACGATTTTCAAGGCCTGGAAGCCGAGGGCCTGAAGCTGCTGGCCAAAGCCAAACGAGCAACGGGTCTGGGCATCATCACCGAGGTGATGAGCGACAGCGACGTGGACCTTGTGGCCGAGTATGCCGACGTCATGCAGATCGGCGCGCGCAACATGCAGAACTTCGCGCTGCTGAAAGCGCTCGGAAAATGCGGCCGCACTGTTTTGCTGAAGCGCGGCATGAGTTCGACTTTGAAAGAACTGCTCATGTCAGCCGAATACGTGGTCGCTCACGGCAATCCCAACGTGGTTTTGTGCGAGCGCGGCATCCGCACCTTCGAAACCGCGACTCGGAATACGTGCGACATTGCTGGCGTGGCCGCGTTGAACGAGCTTTCGCATTTGCCTGTGATCGTCGATCCCAGCCACGCAACCGGCAAGCGCAGCCTGGTACCCGCGCTCTCGCGCGCGGCCGTGGCGATCGGGGCCGATGGCCTGCTGGTGGAAGTGCATCCCAGCCCCGAAAAGGCCGTCAGCGACGGCGCGCAATCGCTCGACCTGGTGCAGTTCCGCAAGATGATGCAGGAGCTGCAGCCCTACATCAGGCTCTGGAAGGAGTCGCGTGTGGCGGAAGCTGCGACGGTGGCAGTGTAAGCTGGGCTCGTGCGGTTCCATTTGAGGGTCTGGCAACTGGCTGCGCTGCTGGGCGTTTTCTGCGCGCTAGCGGTTGCGTTCGTGTATCTGTTTCGAATGCGGGGCGGTGCAGCGCCGTCGGATCTGGTGGCCTACCTTCCGGCCGACAATGCGACGTTAGTTTACATCGATGTGGACGCGATTCGCCGCGCGGGAATCCTGAAGATGCTGGCCGGCTCGAAGGCTGCCGAGGACATCGAATATAAGCAATTCGTCGACGCGACGTTGTTCGATTACCGCCAAGACCTGGATACGGTGGCAGCCGCGCTGAAAGACAATCAGATCTTTTTCGCGCTGCGCGGCCGGTTCCATTGGAAGAATCTGATGGAGTACGCGCGGCAGGCAGGCGGATCGTGCCACAACGGCTTTTGCGTTACCGCAAGCAGCCAGCCGAATCGCCGGATCTCGTTTTATGCGCTGCGGCCGGACACGATGGCGATGGCCATCAGTTCGGACGATTTCGCCGCATATCAGATTCGCCGCAAGCCGGCCGGTACGGTTCCAGTCCGGCCGGCCCAGCCGGTTTGGGCTTTAGTACCGATTGCGGCGCTTAAGCGTGCCAACGACGTGCCTGCAGGTCTGAAGCCTTACGTCGCGGCCCTCGGAAACGCCGAGCAGGTTCTATTTTCTTTAGGCACGCAGGCCGACCGGCTGCAGTTGGCGCTGGACGTCACGTGCCGCGATTCGCGAACGGCATCGGCTTTATTGGTGGATCTGGAAACCGCCACCAATGCCTTACGGAAAATGTTGGACGATGAACATCAAAAACCGAATCCCGCCGATTTGACGGGAGTCCTTGTTGCGGGCACGTTTCACCGCGATGACCGCAGCGTCTACGGCCAGTGGCCGCTCGACCGCACGTTCGTGGACGCTCTCGCCAACGGAACCAACTAGAAAGGAACAGAATGGAGAAACGCAAGCTCGGAAAAACGGGCCTGGAAGTGACCGTTCTCGGTTTTGGCGGATCCGAGATCGGCTATCGCGGTGTCCCGCAGGACACCGTGCATCGGTTAATCAATAGCGCGCTGGATGCGGGACTGAACATAATCGACACCGCCGAGTGCTATCCCGATAGCGAAGAAAAGATCGGGCAGGCTGTGTCCCGCAGGCGCAACGAGTATTTCCTGTTCACCAAGTGCGGGCACAACGGCGACGGCAAGGACTGGGATCCGGCAACCATGACCGCGAGCGTCGATCGCAGCTTGAAGCGGCTGCGGACCGACCGGCTGGACCTGCTGCAACTGCACAGTTGCACGGAACAGCAACTGCGCCAGGGCGACGTGGTGGAGGTGGTGCAGCGGGCGCGTGACGCAGGAAAAACACGCTTCATCGGGTACAGCGGCGATGGCCACGCGGCGTTGTATGCGGTTCAGTCCGGGATTTTCGATACGCTGCAAATCTCGATCAGCATCGCCGATCAGGAGGCGATCGACTTGGTCGTGCCGGAGGCGAAAAAACGCGGCCTGGGCGTAATTGCAAAACGTCCCATCGCCAACGTGATCTGGAAAGAGCGGAGCAAACCGGATCCCTACTATCAGCCCTATTGGGAGCGGTTCCACCGGCTGGATTATGACTTTCTGAAACGCGATATGGGGCGAGCGGTATCGACGGCCTTGCGGTTCACGCTCGCTGTCGATGGCGTTCACACCGCGATCGTTGGAACGACGCAGCCGGGGCGCTGGCGGGAGAACGCCGAGCTGTTGAATGCCGGACCTCTGGATGCTGCCGAGTTTCAGGCCATACGCGCCCGCTGGAAGGACGTGGCTAGCCCCGATTGGGTCGGCCAGATCTGATTTTGTGTTACATTGACTGTTTGCGGGGTCAGCAGTGACTTCGTTTTCCAACCCTTTCAAGACTTTGTGACAGGAGACAGTTTATGAACCTTCGCCCGCTCCACGACCGCATACTCGTCCGCCGGCTGGAGGAACAGGAATCTAAGATCGGCGGCATTATTATCCCGGATTCAGCTAAAGAGAAGCCCCAGCAGGCCGAGGTAGTAGCCGTCGGCAATGGAAAACTGCTGGAGGATGGCCAGCGCGTGGCGCCGGACGTTAAAGCCGGGGATCGCATTCTGTTCGGTAAGTATTCCGGTTCAGACGTTAAGATTGACGGTGAAGAATACTTGATTTTGCGCGAGGATGAGATTCTAGGAGTTTTGGGATGAGGAAGTTGTTGTCGGTCGCGATTCTCGCGCTCGCCGGTGCGGCCCTGGCCTCGGCGCAGTCTAAAGTCGGAGTTCTCAATGCCCAAAAGGCGTTGCTCGACACCGAAGACATCAAGAAAGCCCAGAAGGACCTCGAAACCAAATACAAGCCGCGCCAGGATGAAATCGCCAAGCTCGACAAAGAGCTGCAGGACATTCAAAGCCAGCTCCAGAGCGGCCGTCTGAACGAGGTGGGCGCGCAAGAGTTGACCGCGCAGGGCCAGCGCAAGCAGCGCGAACTGCAACGTTTGCAGCAGGACTTGCAGGAGGATGTGGATCGTGAGCGAAACGATATTTTGCAGCGCGCCGGAACGCGGATGCAGGATGTCGTCACCAAGGTCGCTCAAGAAAAAGGCCTGGATGTGGTGATCGACAGCGCGAGCACGCACTTCTTCAAAGCGGCGCTGGATATTACCAACGACGCCGTGGCCGCATACAACAAAACCTACCCGGTAACCGCAGCCGCAGCAGCCAAGTAGAATAGTTGTAGGCAGATGTCCAGCTACCTGGAAGCCTACGGCGCCGCCGAAGAGCACCGGAGCCAGCGTCTCCGGCTGCTGCGAAACATTTCGATCGCGGTGGCGGCGCTGATCATCGTTGGCCTGATTCTCTTCTTTACCTTCCGCAACCATTCCCAAGAGCAGCAGGCGAGGACGTTCGTGCAACTGTTGCAGGCGCACAACTACGCGGCCGCTTACCAGCTGTGGGGTTGTACGGAATCGCGGCCCTGTCCGGATTACTCATTCGCGAAATTTCAAGAAGACTGGGGGCCGAGCAGCCCGCATGCCGACGAGTCCGCCGCGCATATCGGCATGTCGCAATCGTGCGGCTCGGGCGTGATCGTCCGGTTGGATTATAAAGGCTCGGAGGAGCCAGTGCCGCTGTTTGTGGAACGCAGCACCGACATCATCAGCTTCGCGCCCTGGGCCGAGTGCCCCGGGACGAAACACCTGCGTCTGGGGCCGTTTTTCCGGTCGCTGTTTGGGAAATCGAGCTAGCCGGCGTTAGGGAGTTACCACCACTTTTCCGAACTGCTCCTTGTTTTCCAGGTACTGGTGCGCGGCCGCGATCTCCTGCATCGGAAAGACGCGATCGACGACGGGCTTGAGCGTACCTTGGAAGACGAACTTCAGCACGCGGTGCAGTTCGCCGAGGGTTCCCATGAATGAGCCTAGCAGCGCCTCGTGTTTGGTGAAGAGCGGGCGCAGATCCATTTTGACGTCGTAACCGGTGGTGATTCCGCACGTCACCCAGCGGCCCCCTGCCGCCAAACTGGCAGTGCTGGCCGCGAAAGTTGCCGCGCCGACGTGTTCGAACACCACGTCCACGCCGCGTTTGCCGGTGATGTTTTTCACTTCAGCAGCGATGTCCTGTTTGTAATGATCGATCACATGATCGGCGCCGAGCGTTTTGGCTTTGGCCATCTTGGTTTCGCCGCCGGCGGTGGCGATGACGCGGCAATGGAACATTTTGGCGATCTGGATGGCGGCCATGCCGACGCCGCTGGATGCGGCCAGCACCAGCACGTCCTCGCCGGCCCGAAGTTCCGCGCGTCCGAACAGCATGTGCCAGGCAGTCAGGAAGACCAGCGGCGCGGCGGCGGCCTGCTCGAAACCGAGGCTGTCAGGAATCGGAATGACCGCGTACTCGGGCGCCGTCATGTATTCGCGGTTGCCTCCCAGCACTCCACTGCCGAACAGAGTGTATTGGCGGCATTGGTTATCGTGTCCGGAAACGCAGTATTCGCATTGGCGGCAACTCACGCCGGGGGCGAGCAGGACACGCTGGCCTGGTTTGACGCGCCAGCACAAATCGCCGACGGCTGCGACTTCGCCCGAAATATCGCTGCCCAAAATATGCGGGAGCGTTCTTACTTTCGGCATGCCCTGACGGATCCAAAGATCCAGATGGTTTAGCGCGCAGGCTTTCACGCGGATCAGGACTTCGTTTGCTTTGGGAACAGGGACCTCGATGTCCTCATACTTCAAGACTTCAGGTCCACCATATGCGTGGATTCGGATGGCTTTCATAGACGGAAGTGTCTATGATAGCGCGGAGCCGGGGCGAGTCGTACTCGGCTTTCACCAACTCGGCTTAGGCCAAACTCGGCTTACACCAAGGCGTGCTCACACGCCCTGGCAGGTTAACGTGTACCGATATGCGGCGCGTCTTCGCGCAAAAATTTGAGAAGCGCTGCGTTGAAGACTTCCGGTGCTTGCAGGTGCGGGACGTGCCCGAGGCCGGGCAGCAGCGCGAGTTCGGCGCCGGGAATGGTATCGGCGATGTGCTTGGCGCGCTCGGGGAAATCGGGAGTGTCTTCGGCGCCGCCCAGCACCAGCGCTTTTACTTTGATCTTGGCCCAGTCGTAAACCACGGGATCCTGATAGACCATCTGGCCGAGCAGAGTTCGAACCATGGCCAAGCGCGGCCAATCGGCGCTGAGAGTGGGAGCGTAGAGGATGCGGACGTATTTCTCGTACTCCGGTTTCCAGGCGCCTGGGGTGTGGAAGTAGCGATGGATGGTTGCCGAATCCTGGGTATACAACTGGTCCTGGCTTTCGGCCATCGTGCGTTTGTAGGTCTCGTCGGCGGTTTGCCAGGGCCGTTCGTAGCGAGTATCGGTGAGGCCAATCGGATTATAAAGGACCACGCGCTCTGTGATGTCGGGATAGGAAGCGGCGAAGCGCGCAGCCAGCATGCCGCCGCCCGAGTGGCCGATGATGACTGCTTTGGAAACGCCGAGCGTCTGAAGCAGCTTGCGCGTGTTCGCAGCGAGATCGTTCCAGTTGTACGGAATGATCGGCTTGGATGAGCGGCCGAACCCGATCTGATCGGGAACCACCACGCGGAAGCCTTCGTTTCGGAGCAATTCGATGGGACCGCTGAAATAGAATCCGCCGAAATTCATCCCGTGCAGCAGGACGGCGGTGCGGCCGTTGGCGCGGCCGGCGGGCTTGACGTCCATGTAAGCCATGCGGACGTCTTGCCCGTACAACGTCAGCGGGAGATAGGAGACCGGATAAGGATATTCGACCTCCTCGTAAGTAATGCTGCCGGCCTTGACGTCGGTGGGCGCTTTCAGAAGTTGACCCTGAGCGAACAGACCGGGGGTCAACGAGCAAGCCAGTGCGAGGAACACACGGCGGGCGTTAAGGATCGATGTCATATATTTTTTGCCTCCCAAAAAAGCTATTGTTTTACTTCCACAAGCTCGATGGCTTCGCGGCTGGGGCCTTCGATCATGATGGCGCGCGTGTCGCCGAGCTTATAAGGTTTGGACTGCAGGAATTTGACATTCTCGCCCTTGAGCTTGACGATCCAGGGATCGAGATTGGGAACGCTGAGACCGATGTGATCGTAGAGCTGGCCGCGGGTGGAAGCGAGCGGCTTCTCGCCTTGATTGATGTACCAGTTGAGCGAAACGTCGTCGAAGAGAACGCCTGCGCCCGGGGAGCGATACATGCCGTCCTTAGTGAGCGAGGGGAAGCTCTTATCGGGCGAGCGCGCGACTTTGCAATCGGCTTCGGTGTGCTGCGGTCCGCGGCCGCGTCCGGGGGCGCGCGCGTTCAGATGTTTCTCATACCAGAGCTGAGCGCAGAAGGGATCGTCCTGGTACATGTGGACGTGGTTGAATCGCTCGACCGGCATGTTGCCTTGGTATTCGATGATGGCGTGGTCGGGACCATCGAGGTACGCGAAGCCCGCGCCGCCGGCCGGCTTGATGCCTTGCTGCTTGGCCTCTTCGATCTGCGCTTTGGTGCGGCCGAGCGTGCCGCCTGCGCCGGGCCAGGTGTCGCTGCTGATCCAGACAGATTTGTCGTCTTCGCCGGTGTAGAGCGGGAGCAGCGGGACGTGGTTTTCGAGGTACATTTTGTTGCGCTCGCGGACATCGACGACGTGCCAGCCGAAGTGCCAGATGGCGCTTTGGGGCTCGATGGTCGGCTGCTTGTTGACTTTATTGAAGAAGACGTACACCTTGCCGGACTTGAGCACCGGCTGCCCGCCCCAGGTATCTTTGGAGGTGGAGGGGAACTGCTTGGTGTAGTAATCGATGGCGGCTTGCGGGTTAGTGGAGTTGAGATGGAGATGGTGGAAGCCGGGCGGGGGGAGCGTGCTGGAATCGGACGACTGCGCGAGGATGGAGGCCGCGGGGGCCGTTGCTAAAACTGTGGTCAGAAGAAGAGTCTTGATGTGCATCGTTTCACCTTGTTTCAGGAGCTTGCCGCGTGCTCTCGCTTCAGAACTCCTGCAATGCTTGCGAGGAATTCGATTATATCATCGGCGCGTGGGATTCGGATGCGGCTCGATTAGGGGTCGATTAGGGTCGATGCGCGAGAGCAGGAATCAAAGGTCCTGGTGCTTCGTTTCGAGGCAGGTTCCCGAAGGGATCGGTCGCCCGGCAGAGCACTATAATCGGGTCAATGAAGAGATTCGCCGTCCTGCTTGTTTTCACCTCTTCAGCGGCCATGTTCGCGCAGAGCCGCGACGCAAGTTTCAACCGGCTGGCAGACCGATTTTTGGACGAAGCGGTGCTGCGCTTCGATCCCGTGTCGGCGACGTCCTGGGGCTTTCATCAGTACGACGCCCTCCTTTCAACCGAATCCCGGGCGGAGATCGAAGCGCACATCAACGCGCTGCACCGGTTCGAGGCCGAGGTCCAGAGCTTCGACGCTCGCGGTCTGTCTCCGTTCATCGCTAACGACCGCGATCTCGTACTGAGCCAGATTCGCGGCACGTTGTTGGAGCTGGAAACGATTCGCGCTTGGGAGAAAAATCCCGACACCTACTCGTCGGCCGTGACCAACGCCATCTTTGTGATTATGAGCCGGAATTTTGCACCAGCTCCGGAGCGGCTGAAATCGGTGATCGCGCGAGAGCGGCTGATTCCGCGCGTCTTTCAATCCGCGCGCGAGAATTTGAAAAATCCGCCTGAGATCTATACACAAATTGCGCTGGAACAGCTACCGGGCATGGTGTCGTTCTTTCGCAATGACGTGCCGAAAGCGTTCCAGGGTGTAACCGATGCAAGTTTGCTGGGCGAATTCAAGAACAGCAATGACGGCGCGATCGAGGCATTGAAGGGTTACCAAGCGTTTTTGAAAAACGAGGTTCTTCCACGCTCCCATGGCGATTTCCGCATCGGCGCGGAGACCTACCGCAAGAAGCTGCTCTATGACGAGATGGTAGATGTCCCGCTGGACCGGCTGCTAAAAATCGGCTATGAGGATTTACGCCGCAACCAGGAATGGTTCAAGCGCGTGGCGGCGCAGATCGATCCGCACCGGACTTCACAGCAGATCCTGGACCAGCTGGAGCGCGATCATCCGCCGGCCGGAGAGCTGCTCCCGACCTTCCGCGGCGTGCTCGGCGGCTTGCGGGCCTACATCGAGCAGCACCGCATCATTACAATTCCATCGCAGGTGCTGCCGATTGTGGAGGAATCGCCGCCGTTCATGCGTGCCCTGACCACGGCTTCCATGGACACGCCCGGGCCGTATGAGAAACTCGCGAAGGAGGCGTTTTTCAATGTGACGTTGCCCGATCCGGATTGGCCGCCCAAGGAAGTAGAAGAATACCTGGAAGGCTTTAATCGCGGCACGATCATCAGCACCGCGGTCCACGAAGTCTTTCCTGGTCACTACACGCAGTTCTTATGGCTGCAGCATGTGCCGGCCAAGGTGCGGAAACTGCTGGGGTGCTCATCCAACTCCGAGGGTTGGGCCCACTATTCCGAACAGATGATGTTGGACGAAGGGTACGGCAATGGCGACCCGAAGCTCCGGTTAGGGCAATTGCAGGACGCGCTTTTGCGCGACGCTCGCTACATTGTGGGAATCCAGATTCACACCGGCAATATGACGGTTGAGCAGGCGCAGGAATTCTTTGTAAACCAGGGGTACCAAGTGCGGCCCGTCGCGGAGAAGGAGGCCAAGCGCGGCACCTCAGATCCGACATATCTGGTGTACACGCTGGGAAAATTGGAAATCCTCAAGCTGCGAGAAGACTATAAGAAGTTGAAAGGCGATCAATACAGCCTTCAGGCGTTTCACGACGCTTTTGTGGCGCAAGGCACGCCGCCCATCAAGATTGTACGGCGCGCGTTGTTAGAGAACGACTCCCCGGTTTTATAAAACGAACCGGCCGGGCGGCAAGGGATCGGCGCGGCAGGCCGGGGAGCACTGGGCCCGGCCTGCCGCGTCTCTCGCTCACTTACTGCGCGTGCTCGGCACCGACGGCATACTGCGCGCCGGCGGCATGGCACACATCGCAAGCCTCTCCGATCGAATTCAGATTCGATTGGAAGTGGGCCGCTTCGGCCTTGGATGCATGACATCCGCTGCAGGCCGATGAAACGGGCGGCGTCGGACTAATGTAGTACTGCCCGTTGGTGACCTTATTGGCATTTTCCGGCAGGTTCTGCTCGGAGCCATTCACGTGACACATGTAGCACTTCTGGGTGTCACCGGGCGTTCCCTCTCCATTGAAGGGAGCGTAAAGCGTATTGCTGAAATCATCCACCCGGCCGTTATGTGAAATTTCCACATAGTTGGCGCCTTTCGCGGCCAGATTCGCGCCGGTGTGAATGCGATGGACTAAGAAGTTGAAGTTCAACGCCTGGGGAGCCTGCGCGAGCACTGCCGGGTCTTTGGATTGGGCGCGCGTGGCGGCGTCGGTCAGCGAAGGATTGTGGCACATGATGCAGTATTCCGGATCGTCCCGGCGTGCGCCGTGCCCCGTTACGTGAACATGGCATTGATTGCAATTAGCTTTTGCAACCACTTGGCGGCGCGACTGCACCGGCGAGCCGTCTACCGAGAAGTAGACCACCTGGTTTTTGGTGCCGCTTTCCACCTCCTGCGCGGTCGCGGTGCCTTGCAGAATGTCCTCCAACCGCTCCGATTCCACCGCGATGGCGTACGTGCCGGTGGCGCTGGCAGGAATGGCGTGCAGGAAGGTATAGGTGCAATTGCTGTTGGCATCGCACGTTGCGAGGGTTCCATCCTCGGTGTCGTAACCGGGAGTGGTGACGTCGCTGCCGAAGCTGGTGTATCCGTAATCGCTGGTTGGACCCGCCAAAGTGAAGCTGAGATCTTCAATGGCGGACATCGGCAGCGGATTGCCCAGCGTGTCCTTCACGGTAAACGTGACCACCGGCTTCTGTCCGGCCCCGTTATTGCTTACCCCTGTAATCGTGATTGCGTCTCCGGTGATCAGAGGATTCGGATTCTGCGGATAGGTGGCGGCCGTGTCCGACGCGATGATGTGCGCACCTTTGATGGATGCATCGAAGGGCAACTCGCCTTGAGGCACATGGCAGTTGTGGCACTGGCTGTCATCCGGCTGCGGTCCGCCGACGTGGTTGGTACCGGTCGCGAAGTTGACGTTATCGTGACAGGAGCCGCAGGTTGCTGCCGTCGGCTGGGTCTGGTACAGCTTTGCCTGTGTTGCCTGGGTAGTCTGGCTGTGGCAAACTTCGCAACGCCGCACATCGGCCGGATCAACCACTTTTGAAAAATCGCTGATGTAGTTCATGTACCCGGCAATCTGGTATGGAACGCCGGGCGTCGAGGCGGTGCCGACCACGCTCGGCAACGAGGAACCGCGGTGGATCTTGTGGATCATAACCTTGAGGTCTAAGGAGTTGCCGGTAGTTGGGTCGGAGTTTTGCGGCTGATGGCAGAGGACGCACATATTCATGCCCTGGGCATAGCCGCCATGAAACGATAATTGGCCGTGGCAGGAGTCGCAGCTCTGGCTTCGGATTACGTCGCGCGTGACCGTCACGTTCGAGCCGTTGGGCACAAAGTCAAAGGTGGTTCCGGCGTAATTCGTACCAAGACTGTAGGCAGTCAGATTCCGGTTGCCGGCGATGCCAATGGTGGTGGTCGCGCCGGGGTCAAAACCCGCCGGAGTGTGAGCGAGGAAGGTGTACTGATAATGGCCGGTCGCTAGCTGGGTCGCGGTGCCTCCCAATTCAAAATTGGGCCGGGTAATCGTTCCCAGCGCCTTGCCGGTGGCCGATGCAGTGGTATAGGCCACGTATTGTTCGTGACCTTTGGGTATATAAGCTGCCTCGTAAGCCAGCGATATAACGCCCGGGGTGGTGGCACCTGCCGCATCCAGCGGCAGCCCGTTGGGATCGGTAAGCGTGTAAACAACACTGATTGTTCCATCGGTTGCGACTTTCGCGGAATTAATCGTAATTACCAAACCGGGATTCACGAATGAGACCAATTTCGGATCTGCGTAGTACGCCTTGTCATGTGTAGTGAACGGATTTTTCCCGGCGCTTTTCAACCCAGCGGCGGTGAACACGGCAAGGAGCAGTCCAATTACAGGTATTGCTTTTTTCCATTTGGAAGGGGACATTATGTGAGCTCCTCGTGTTCCGCAGGGTGCAATTGGAGTACCCCGGCCCCGAACGATAAACGGGAGTGTAAACAATGACACGCAAGGAGTCACTCAACAAAAGATGCGCAATATCGCTGACTGTTGTGGAGCGAAATGCCCCTTAACGGGAATGGTTATACGGCTGGGGGCGCAGGGCTACCTAACCCGCCTCCACTGCTCATGAGCACCTGGATGGTTTGACACTTTCTCGGACGCGTATTGTAGCCTCTCGCGAGTCGCTGAGGTCGCCGGCGCCGTTCGAGCAGTAGAAGCCGAGCGTGCCAGCCTCCGAGGCTCGGTTGAAGGCGGCACGATCAGAGAACCGCGGTTGCGGAATTGCATCCGCGCGCGAAGGAAGGCTACGAGCTAGCTATTACGTTGGATCCGTCTGGACAGAGAGCCTACCATTTCGCCCCTCGTGCTGCATAAGAAGATCTCGTGCAGCAGACTTGCACCGCTTATTGAAATCGCTTCGACAACATTCCAGGCGATCTCGTCTTTGGCTGCCGTTGGCATCGTGCGAATCAATTGCTCGATGTGGTCGCGCCAAAGGCTCAGTTCTTTCTCCAAAAACTCGGGCGTTCCATCCCCGACTTGCATTCGTCCTGCAAATGGGTTGCAACCGTCGACCTTGCCCGGCTGTTTCGCGCGCGGCCCAAAAACTGACACGCCCTCCGGGCGCAGCAGGTATCTGCTGATGGTCTTTCGGTCGTTGCCGGTTAGCCGACCCTCGCCCGGATGCTCAGCCCTGGTCGTTCAGCTCTTCAATCTCCTGCACGTCTTGCCCCTTTCACATCCGACACCTCTTTCAAGAGCCGGTACCGCTTGGGATTGCACCGGCGCTGAGAGTAGTTCGAATCGGTTTATCGCACAGGAACGGTTCCTCACTCAAGTTGAGTGTCGAGGGTGCTCTCGGCGCTCGGCGGAACTGTGGTTTTCGGCCGCTCGGACTTCCGAATGTGGCGATTCGGTTGATTCGGGTGTGGCGTTACGATGCCCGGAATCCGGTGCTAGGATTGTCGGTATGGAACACAGAGATGCTATTCTGCGAATCGTCGTAGTGTTTCTCGGTGCAATGGGCGCCGGATTGAACGCTGCCGACGAGCAAAACGCGAACTACACTGTTCGCACGATAGCCCTCCCCGATCATGGTCAGGGAAACATCACGATGGATTACGTCGCCTATGATCCTAAGACGGGGTACGTTTGGGTTCCAGCCATAAATATTGGCTCTGTCGATGTGGTGGACACCAGTAACGGGAGCGTCCGTGAGATCTCCGGTTTTGCAACAAAGGAGCTCGAAGTCAAAGGTCGCAAACGCGCTCAGGGGCCGAGTGGCGTATCGATTGGCGACGGCGTCGTGTACATCGGTGACCGAGCCGACTCCAGTGTGTGCGCCGTGGATGAAAAGACGCTCGCGCGCAAGAACTGCGGCCACATCGACTCGACGCCCGACGGCGTCGTCTATGTCGCACCCACAAAAGAGGTCTGGGTTACCGCACCAGGGGACAACTCTGTCCGTATTCTGGACAGCCAAACTTTGAACCAGAAAGAAAAGCTGACATTTGAAGGCCGGCCGGAAGGCTATGCCGTGGATGAAAAGCGCAGCCGCTTGTACATGAATTACGAAGATAAGGATCTCACTACGGCGATTGATCTCAAAACGCACAAAACCGTTGCGAAGTGGCAATCGTCGTGTGGAGAGGATGGTCCCCATGGTCTCTCGGTGGACCAAGAGACCGGTCATCTGTTCGTTGCCTGCAGCACGCGGGCGGAGGTGTTGGATGCCGGCCACAATGGCGAGAAGCTGTCATCGATCGACACTGGTGACGGCGTGGATGATCTCAGCTACTCGCCATCCACTCACATGTTGTACGTCGGGGCCGCGAAGGACGCGAAGCTCACGGTGGCCCGAGTCGACTCGACAGGCAAACTCAGCCAGGTTGCTGTGGTGCCAACCCACGAGGGTGCTCGCAACGGCGTAGTCACCAAAGATGGTACGGTGTATCTCGCGCATTCGCAGCTTGGTAAATTAGCAGGTCTTGTGGTGGTTTCGCCGAGCAGGAAGTGACCCACTAGATCGCGCGCGATATATGGGTCCGCGTGCTGAATGTCTCCATCCATCCCAGTGAGAACGTAAGTGTGGGCATCAGCGCCACTCAAAGTGCCTCGTCAGTCTGAGGTCATCAGTCAAGGCTTCTTTAGTGGTACGAATTTTGCGAGTCTGCGTGTCTATTTCAGTCCTTCCGCGACGTACAATTCCGAGAGAATACGCAGATAGCTGTAACCGTAAGCCCGTCCGTCGGGGGTTGGCAGGATGCCGCGAATCTCGACCACGCCGGTGTGGTCGGCCGGCATGATCTGCTTCCAAAGTTCGCGGCGTCCCGTCCCGAGGTCCAGGCGAAAGACGCGAGCAGGAATTTCGTCCCAGCGCCGCACATAAAGCGACCGTCCATCCGCGGTCCACTGGACGGCCACGTCACCTTCGGCGATGCCGGATATGAGGCGTGCTTCGCCTCCATCCACAGGGTATAGCCTGGCATTTTGTCCAGCCTCGGAGACGGCAATCCACTTGCCGTCCGGGGAAAGAATATCCTGTGCGACGGATACCTCGATCTTTTCAGGCGTGACAGGCCGGAGTTTGCCCCCCTCCAGATCGCGAACGTAGAGGCGGGTGCTGTGGCCGGGTTCACTTCCGGCCACTAGAATGCGCTTGCCGTCCGGAAACCACCAGGCCCGCTGATAGTCGATTGAATCGCGCGAGAGCATTCTGGGTTCACCCGCTCCCGTGGGCAGGAGGCTGAGCTGCGGGGGCGAACTCGGCACCAGGGCCAAGGCCCACTTGCCATCCGGGGATATAGCCTCTCCGCGGCCATCGCCTAATCGTACGGCCGGAGACCCATCCGTGCGGCGCAGGAAGACGGAATAGAGAGGTCCGCCCGCTGCAGAAGATTCCGAGAACAGCAGCTTGCTTCCTTCGGACGAAATGTTACTGAGTATCGAATAATCGAACCAGGACCAATCGTGCTCTTGGCCTTCTCCGGGCGCGCTTCCGATCAACCCCAGCCGGCGTTGAAAGCTGGTGACCAGAACGCGCCCATTTTTGGAGATATCCTGAAGTTCCAAATCGCCGAGCGAGCTCGTGACGACGCGTTGGTTCCCGGAAAGGGATACGGCGCGGATAGTATAGAAATCCGCGTCGCCCGCAGTAAACCAAACTTCCTTGCCTCCGGGCGCCCAGGCCAAGCCCGCCTCACCCGGCCATACTTGTGAGAGTGTGGTCTTCTTTCGCTGCCGGTCCACGATGGCTACCGTACCCCGATCGTCTCCCAGAAGCGGGTGGTCCAGGAAGGCGACCGTTTGCCCGTCCGGCGAGACTCGGGCATGACTGATCCATCCGCTGGTTTCATAGAGCAGCGTATCCGCTGGGTATTCCAGACGATAACGCCCGGAGACGGAACGGACCAGCGCCAGCGAGCGCCCGTCCGGCGACCAGTCCGCACACAGTACATCGTCCAGCACCTCGCGAGGAATTTGCCCGTCCAGTCCCACGCGCGCCAGCTTTCCGCTGTTGTTCCATCCAACCGTGTAATGACGGCCGGTGGAAATGGCCATTTCGCTGGAAGACGAAATCGAGAGCAGGTCGGCACTGGGAAGTCCCAGCGCGCGGGAGTCTACGCTTCCCAAGCGCACGGAGAACAGTTGGAGCGGATTTCCTTTCCAAGCCGCGCCATAAACCACGGACTGACCATCTGGCGTAAATCGGGCGGACCAGACATAACCCTGGTCGAAAGTTAGTATGTGGAAGGCTGGCGGCGGAACAGGTGGAGTCTTCCAAAGGTAATGGCTCGCAGCCACGCAAACGATTGCGACAGCGACGGCGGCTAGGCCGGCCATCAGACGCGAGCGATTGGAAGAAACAGGTTGAACCACGGGTCCCGCCTGAGCCTGGCTGGGACTGGAAAGCGTGTCCAGGTAGAACCTCAGGTCGCGCGCTGATTGCAGCCGCTCCTCCGGATTCTTCTCAAGGCAGTGCCGGATCAAGCGATCGAAGCCGGCATCGGCCAGGGGAGGCGGATCTTCCTTGAGGATTGCGTTCATCGCTTCTATCGCGGAGTCACCCTGGAACGCGCGCTGCCCGGAGATCATTTCGTACAGAATCACGCCCAGGCTAAAGATGTCGGAACGCAGATCAACTGCCTGTCCGCGAACCTGTTCCGGCGACATGTAGCCGGCGGTGCCCATTGCCATTCCGGGTGTAGTTGCGTTCAAAGTGGCCGTTTGGGTGGTGTCAGCGCTGGTCACTTTGGCGAGCCCAAAGTCGAGGATCTTAACTCGGCCATCATTGGTAATGAAGATGTTTTCGGGCTTCAGGTCGCGATGAGTAATGCCCTTGGCGTGCGCGGCCGCGAGACCGTTCGCTATCTGCCGGGCATACTCGATGGTCTTGCGGCGCGGCAAGGGAATGTGCTCGCGCAACGTATCTCCGTCCAGCAGTTCTGTCACCAGATACGGCGCGCCATCGTGCGTACCGATGTCATAGACCGCGAGAATGTTGGGGTGGTTCAACATTCCGGTGGCACGCGCTTCCAACTCGAAGCGTCGCAAGCGGTCTGGATCGGCAGCGAATGATCCGGGTAAGACTTTTATGGCAACTTCTCGGCCCAGGCGGGAGTCCAGCGCCCGGTACACCTCGCCCATCCCGCCAGCGCCGAGCGGCGCAAGAGTTTCGTAGGGACCGAGTCTATCGCCGGCAGAGAAGAGCATTTTAGGATCAGTTCAGTTTAACTGATCAGGAAACGGTTGAGTCCTGGATGACGGCGCCATCCGTCAGCTATCCGTCACCGCTGATCCTCAAGAAAGTAGTGGAAGGGTAGCGGACCATAGTGGCGCAAGTTGACGTGCGAGTTTTCTCCTACTTCCTTAATCCTGCCGCCCAATTCTGGACCAGCGTGATCGGTTCGTTCGATTTCTGGTCCCTGTTGATGGTCGCGAGGATGCGCTGGCCGTCTGGGGAGATGTCGTAGCCGTAGCCGTTGCCCGTGGGAATCCCGCCAAACAACGCGTGCGTTGCACCAACTTCCACTGTCTCGCCGCTGATGCGTACCTCCGTCGCCATCAACTGTCCCTTCGGTGAAAGATAGAGAATTTCTTTCCCGTCCCGCCTCCAGCGGGGCTTAATGCCTCCGTTGGTTGAGATCTGCCGCTTCCCGCCTGGGCGAGAGAAGGGAGATACGTACACTTCGCTTCGCTGCGACTCCTCAGAACCGTAGGCCACCCAGCGGCCGTCCGGAGAAAACTTCGCAAATCGAGTACCGGGGGGCAGCACCGGCATCGGCTTCAGCGGAGCGCTTGGGTTCAGCGGGGCCAGCGGTAATGCCCAATGCCCGCTGCTCCCGTTGACGTCGAGAGTAACAAACAGCAGAAACTTTCCGTCCGGGGACCAACCGTTGGGGTATTTTTCCCGTTCATCTGCGAACAGCAGTTCGTCGACGCCCGAGCCGTCCGCCGATTTGCGATATAAGTCCCAGTGGCCTTTTCGAACGGAGTTGAACGTAACGCTGCGGCCGTCCGGAGACCAAACGGGAAAGTCGTCCCGGCCCGGATCAAAGGTGAAGCGCGCCGGCAATCCCCGGGGCAGATCGTAGGTCCACAAGTCCTGTCCCAGTACGTCGTAGAACGACGCAACCAACGTCTTGCCGTCGGGCGAGAGTGCAATGGAGGAGAAGGATCGAGGCTGATCGATGGTCCCAAGCGATTTGCCCGCCCGGTCGAACCAAGTCAATTGGAGACCATAATCATCCGCGCCCGTGGAATATGCGACCAAGCCTGTAGCGGATGCGGAAAACATCCCCACGGTGTTAGGGCTGAAGGATCGTTGAATGTGTTCGGCGATGGGCACTGCCTCACCCGTGATGGCCATGGCCTTCAAGTCGAAAGGCTGGGCCATCAAGGTATCCTCGCGCAAATATAGTAGACGCCCTTCGGAATAGACGGCGTTGGAGCCAGTCTCGGCGATTGGCTTGATTTCATTCGAATCGAGCGATGCCACAAGCAACTGAACCCGATTGGGAGGCCGCAACGAAATGAACAAGAAGTGCTGGCCGTCGGGAAGAAACCAGGGGGCGCGGCTGTTGCCGCCATCCGTGCCGGTTGCGGTGACAGCCAGGGATGCGCCACCAGAGGAGGAAATCTTTACCAAACCGCCGACGTTGTTGTTGGGAGCAAAGACGATCATGCCGCTCGCGCTCCAGGCGCCGCCGCGCGGATTCGGTGCGTTGGCCAGTGTAACCGCCGGACCTCCCGACGTATCGATCTTCTTGAGCTTTCCGCCCGCGAAAAAGGCGAGGTAGCGGCTCTCCGGCGACCAAAACGGAAAGCTCCCGCCCTCGCTTCCTGGCACCAGTTGCCCGGCGGTTGCTGAGAGCGAGCGAATCCACAACTGGCTCTTGCCATCCGCACTCGTCGCCCCGAACACGATACTTCTGCCATCCGGTGAGAGGGCCATTGGACCGCTGGACGAGGTGACCACCGACTTCTCAGGAGGCAGAATGGCCGTGCGCACCATCTGCAGCTCGGGCCGCCTCTCGCGGAAATGCACAAACGATACCGCGGCCGCTGCCAATGCGAACACGCCCGCGACGGCCCAACTCCACCTCGGCGCATTGTGGAGCAAGCCCCCAGTGGTACTACCTTGAAGGCCGCCGTTCTCCGAGTTATCGAGAACAATCCGCGCTTCACCAATCGCCTGCATCCTCTGTCTGCGGTCCTTTGCCAGAGCCCGCTCCAGCAGCCTCCGCAGATAGGCTGGGGTGCCGGTAGGCAGCCTGGACCAATCGGGATCGCTCTTAACCACCGCCTCCAGGATGTCCGGCGTAGTTGCTCCAGGGAAGGCACACGTGCCCGCGAGCATCTCAAACAGCACCGTGCCGAAGGAAAAAATATCACTGCGCCGGTCCACAGTGCGCCCCACGGCTTGCTCGGGCGACATGTACGCGGCGGTGCCCAGGATGACACCCGCGCGGGTGTGCCCCATTGTCAGCGTGGGCGAGGTTCCCAGCGACGACGGCGGCGGCTCGTCTTCAAGCACTTTGGCCAATCCGAAGTCCAGGACTTTCACGACTCCGTCAGGGGTGATCTTGATGTTGGCGGGTTTCAGATCGCGATGCACCACGCTGCGATCGTGCGCGTACTCCAGGGCTTCGATGATCTGCTTCGCGATGGCCACCACCTCGCCCAGTGGCAGTTGGCCGGCCTGAATGTGATCCGCCAGCGTAGGTCCTTCGATGAGCGCGAGCACCAACGCGCGTGAATCTTCCGAGTCCGCGAGACCGTATATGTGCCCGATGTTGGGGTGATCGAGCGAGGCCAGAACTTTGGCTTCTCGCTCGAAGCGCGCCAGTCTCTCTGGATCGTCCGCCAGTGCTGAAGGCAGAACCTTGATTGCTACCTGTCGATCCAGTTTGGTGTCTTTCGCGCGATAGACCTCTCCCATGCCGCCGGCGCCCAGCGGCGCAAGGATTTCGTAGGGGCCGATTTTGTCGCCTACAGATAGGGGCATTTGAAGGAGTCCAGCTAAGTTTAGCCCAATCGGGGGAGCGGACAGCTCCCGGATGACAGGGTAGCCGACCATCCAGGAGCTTTACTTACCTGAAATTTCAAGTCAGTGGCACAGTCCCCGTCGCATCCGCGCTACTCAGTATTGCCTTACTCGACGCCGCTGTTGGCGGAAAAGGTGGACAATGCTCGATGGCTGGAATCAACTCTTGCTGCATGGCCGCCACCGAGGGAAAGCGTTGCCTCCGGTCTTTGGCCAGGCACCTTTGCAATACTCTATCCAACTGTTCCACTTCCGCAGCTTCGCCCGTCAGGTGAAAGGGCGCCTGCAGAATCGCCGCGATCAATTCGGTCGAGGTGCGGCCCAGAAAGGGCCTGGACCCGGTGAGCGCCTCGACCACCATGACGCCGAGCGCGAAGATGTCGCCGCGCTCATCAACCTCTTCGCCCAGCACTTGCTCCGGCGACATATACGCGAACGTTCCCATCACGGTTCCGGGCGTGGTCAGGCTCTGTGGGTTCGAGGGATCAAGCTGGCTGATCCTCGCCAATCCAAAATCTAAAATCTTGATCCGCTCGCGGCCCGCGGCAATGCTTGAAATCAGCACATTCTCCGGCTTGAGATCGCGATGAATGACGCCGGCCTGATGCGCAGCCTGGACACCTTCGAACATTTGCGTGAACCACTCCGCAGCCGTTTGAGAGTCAAGCTGGCCCGCGCGCGTGAGTTCCAAGCGCAGCGTGGAGCCACGAATAAGCTCCATCACCAGGTAAGCTCCCTCCGTTCGGATGCTGCCGTAGTCATAGACCGTGATGATGTTCGTATGATTCAAGCGGGCCGAGGCTTGCGCCTCGCGCTCAAAGCGCCGCAGCGCCGTCCGATCGCCGAACATGTTACCGAGCATGATCTTGATCGCGACCTTGCGATTCAGGCGCAGATCCGTCGCTTCGTAAACCGCGCCCATCCCGCCACGGCCGATCATCTGCTCTAAAAGATACTTTTGGTCTATCATCCGTTCCACGGGCAAACTCAACGTCAATTTGCGTTGATCTTTGGCACAGATCTCGCTCTCGCTGTCATAACAAGCCCCGCAGGCCGGGCACTCTTTGACCAGGTTGATCTGCTGCTCTTCGAAACGCGCGAGCACTTCGTGCTTGATCTTGCGTTCTTTGGCCGCTTGCTCCTTGAGCCAGACGTTTTCATAGACCACGGCCATCTGTGAAGTGATGGCTTCGAGCAGTTGGCGGTCATTCGGCGTGTACGGCTCTTCGGACTTCTTCTCGCCGAGCAATAGCAGTCCGGCCAGCCGGTCGTCGGCGCCGCTCATCGGAACAATGAGATTCACATCGAGCTGAGCCAGCCAGGCGCTGGCATGCTCAGGCAAACTGTTGTGAGGCGGCGGCGGAAAATCCTGCGCGCCACACTGGCGCCGCATCCAGTGCAGCAGTTCTGACTCTTCGGCGATCCGCAAGTCCTGCGACTGCCCGCCGGAGGAATAGCCCAGCGTGAGATCGCGTGTTTCGTCCCCTCGATAAAAGACATAAACGCGCTCGGGATGAATCGCCGCCTCCACCTCTTTGCTCACCATCCGCGAAAGCTCCGGCATCGAATCCAGTTCCTTGATTTGATCGATCAGGTTGAGCAGAATCCGTTCTTGGTTGTAAGCTTCGCGAAAAAATCGCCGATCAATCCACTGTGTGAGTTGTCGCCTGAATTTCAAGCTCAATCCGGCCGCCGCAATGATCACAAGCAAAAGCGGGTTGCTGCTCAGGATCGCGGTCAGCGGACGGTCGCGATTTATGATGATCGTCCAGGCAAGCGCGGCCAGCGGGAGCGCGAGGATTAGGCGCAAGACCTGCGTCGCAAACAAATGTTGCAGACCGCGACGGATGACGACTTGAATATCAAAGACTCGATGCTTGAGCACAGCGTAACCGACGGATATGGGGACAGCTACGGACATGAAGTTACCGACCACGAATGCGAGATAACGGACACCTCCTTCAGTCAAAATGGGCCGGCCGCTGCTGGGGAGGATCAACTTGAATACGTTGAATAAAAGGGAAGGCAAGATTCCAGCCATTGAGCCGTAGACGATCCACTTGATCCGGCGGCGCTGATCGGGTTCTCTCACCAGGACGTAATTGCGCACGATAACGGCCCACATAGCCAGCACTGACGCTAGCTGTAAGACGGCATCAGCGCCACCGAGTCTAAAGGTCCTTTCGTGATCCAGCAGGAAACCCACAGCGTCAGTGTGTAGCCGGCCTGCGTCGTACCACACGCGCCGGACATATATGAGGCCGGCCCAGCAGTAGAGTAGATACTGAAGCGAGGACCAGAGGCGGCCGCGGGGTACGTTATCCGGAAACCTGTAGTAGAAGTGATAGCTGAGCGCAAATTGCACCGGATGGATCAGATTGAAGCAGATAACGAAGGCGCGCTCCCAAGACGTGAAGGATTCCATCATCTGTTCGAGCGATATGTAAAGGGTATAGTTTGACCAGGCGAGCATTGTCAACGAGGCGAACCGCGTGAGGCGTTCTTCAGGCTTAAGCAGGCCGAGCAGCAGCCCGACCGCATAAAAGCCGAGACTGGCGGCGAGATTGGAAAAGACACCTCCCAAATTTCGATAGTCGTGCCTTATCGCCATCTGCAACTCCACGCGGTGTTGCTCCGAACCGCGTTGGATTGCGAGCGTGTAGGTATCCTGCTTTAGCGCCACCGACCACACATGGGACGAGTCAATGCGCGCGATGCGGGCATCGTCATTGATGGCTAGAATCACGTCACCGGCTTGCAGTTTGCCGGCCGCCACGCTCTGCGGATCCACTGCGCGCACAATCCATTGCCCATGGCGTCGCTCCGGCTGCCAGCCGGAATCCCTAACCAAAGTGCCGTAGCGCCAGATCATTGCCCCGGCGAAGATATACGCGCCCAGCATACCTGCGCCGAGCAGCAGTGCGATCCAGAAGAAGAGAGGTCTGCGGCGAGTTCGATCAGCCCATGACTGTTTCGGCGTCACTGACATAAACTCATTACGCCGAGGATGGCAGCCCGTGGCAGGTTCATTTGGGACGGCAGTTTTCCTGTCGCTCGTGCCGAGTGAGCTGAATCCAAGCGAATATCACTGGCACAAGTGCCGTTGAGAAGGGCACTAGTCCGACAGTAGGAGGCGTTGTCGCGGGTGCTAGGGAGTAGCTGACTGTCGTAGAACCGGCAGATGTTGAGTGTCTCAGTGTCGCGACTGCGCGGACCTCGCGCTCGAAGCGGTCACTCAAACACTCCGCGGAGGCTTTGGCGGCCACTTCACGACCCATCCGCGGGTCTCGAGCGCGGTACACCTCTCCCATGCCGCCCGCGCCGATGGGCGCGAGGATTTCGTAGGCGCCAAGTCTCTCGCGCAAATAAGGCGGCATGTGCTTAATCTACGCTAGTTTACTCGATCACACAGCACATAGGTCCAGTGTTACGGCCTACTCGTCCACTATCCATCGCAACGATCCACAAAACCATTGGCAGAAACGGCCTTGAACGAGCGCCAGGCCTCTGTCGTGGCATGGCGCGGTTGTAAATAGACGGTTAACTGCGGTCAATTTAGTCTGCGGGCTCGAGCTTCAGCACCGCGCCGTCGACCTCTTCCGTGAGCAGGTAAATTAGGCCGTCCCGACCCTGGCGGACGTCACGAACACGCTGTTTCAGCTCACCGAGGAACATTTCGCGGCGGGTCTCCCACATTTTGTCGTTGAACACCACGCGTTCAACTCCGCTCGCGCCATTTACTCGCCCGCGGACGACGCTGCCGACCATCAAATTGTTCTTCCATGCGGGAAACCTCTCGCCGGTGTAGAACAGTAAACCGGATGGCGTGATGCCCGGCAGCCAGACTAGCAGAGCAGGCTCGATTCCAGGTACGTTCGGATTGGGAAGCGGCGAAGAATCGTTGTTGCGGCCATAGCTGTAGTCTGGCCAGCCGTAGTCCGCGCCCGGCTTAAGGATGTTGACTTTGTCGCCGCCGTAGGGTCCGAGCTCAACGTGGAACATCTGGCCAGTGACCGGATGAGGAGCGATTCCGAAGTGATCGCGATGCCCCAGTGTATAGATTTCCGGTCGCGCGCCGGCCTTTCCGACAAACGGATTGTCGGGAGGCACCGAACCATCGTCGCTCAACCGGATCACTTTGCCGTAGACCGTATCGAGCTTCCGCGGATCCGGACCGTTCGCGATGCGGCCACCCGCGCCGCTGACAGTAATGTAGATGGTCCCGTCGGGTGCAAACGCCATGCGTGAGGCCCCCTGTGTGACCGGATCGCTCACGTAGAGTTCCTGGACGCTCGTGAGTGTCCCGTTCTGGTAGACCGCTCGCGCAAGCGCCAGCGGAGTGCGTGGACCCGTGCCTGGTTTGGAATAGTCGAAGTAGACCCAGTGGTTCTGCGCGAACTGCGGATGCTGCACGATATCGAACAGACGACGCATCTCAGGCAGACCCGAGACGGGCTTTGGATCGAGCACGCCATCTCGAATCAGGCGGATTTGGTTCGAAAAGCGCATGCTCACCAGCATGTCGTCGTTCGGCAGCATCAGCAGGCTCCATGGACGATCGAGTCCGCGGGCAACGATCGACACGCGGACTTTGTGCTGGTAGGTCTCGAAGACCGCAGGTAGCGGTGGCAGCGGGTAGCCGCCCCGGCCTTGCCGTCCCGTGGGAATTTGCGCAGTCGGCGCGCTTTTCTGGGCATCTTGCGCATCGCCATTCTGGGAAACCGCCGCGAGACCGATGGCCAGCGCTGCCGCAATCTGGACCGAAGCAAAACTCTGATTCGTAATTTTCAAGGCTCGTTATCCTTATTCTTGTTCTTCGCAGCTTCTTTTTACTAGCTTCAACTTTCTTGTTAGTGTCGACTCTAAAGAGCTTCCTTCAAACGTTCCAAAGCATCCAGGCACCCCGAATGGTCAAAATACTCCTGCATCACGCTCATAATGTATCAGTATCAGGCGTCCACCAAGGCCGATGATAGCAGCGCAGCGCGATTCAGCTCTATGTACTTGATCAAGAAACCAATAGGTCCTGGATGACGGCCCATCCTTCCACTGTTGTCCCAGCACTCCAAAAGAAAGTAGTGGAAGGGAGCCGCAATACGTCCGCAATCGGAAAGCTGACCGCGTTAACGCCAGTCGTCGATCACGTAGGCATCGGCCCGATTGAACCCGTCCGCATGCGGACGTTGCATGGCGACACCCTGCATAGTCACTCGATATCCGTGGGAGCGCAAGCGCCGGTAGGCATCTTCGCGAGCCAGGTTCACGCCAGCCTCTACAGTCGCTCCGCGCGAGGATGCAAACGCTTCGCAAGCATCCAGCAACTTGTCGAAACGTTCACCGGCTCCGGCACCACCACGGGCCGCACCAAACTTGACGTAGCAAGTTGTCTCGCCGCTTGGACCGGTGTTACTGGAGCCAGAGCGTGTCGCGGATCTTTCCTTTCGAGGATACTGCTCAAACCATCGGGTTTTGGTCGCCACGTTGTTTCGTCATGCCCTAAGCGAAACCGGGTCGGGCCGGATGGTCGACGACTATGAGCCGCCCGTCCGTTAAGGCCCTGACCGAATGACGTACGTTGCTCGGAACAATTGCGACGCATCCTGGCTTAGCGATCAGGCAGACCCCGTCGATGGTCACTTCCAACTCGCCCTCGATCACCTCATACACTTCCTCTTCAGGATGAGAATGTTCGTGTATGGTGGAACCGGAGGAGAAATCATAGTGCGCGAATGTCATGTTGGCAGTGTGAAAATAGCGTCCACGCCAGCCCGGCAGTCGCTCGATGACCGTTAGACTATCGATCTCCACTGAGGCCATTCAGGACTCCTTTCGAAATTGTATCAGCGGTAAGGCAGGGCAACGCTGGGATTAAATCAATTAGCCGGACGGCCCACTTGTCGTAGTAACGGTCGCGCGGTACCAAATTCTTCACTCGCCTAAATCGGCTTGAATGCGGGCGGCGGTCCGGTTCGCGAACTCGTCGACGCGGCTGAGGTCCGGGCCTTCCACCATGACGCGGGCCAGCGGTTCAGTCCCCGAAAAGCGCACCAGGACGCGGCCGGATGCGCCGAACGAAGATTCCGCGGCGCGTATTTCCGCAGCCACGCCGGGGAGCTGATCTAACGGTTTGCGCTCCCGCACGCGCACGTTGACCAGCCGTTATCGCGGATGCGTGGCAAACATGGTGATCCAGATAGCCGGGAATCAGAGGCCATGGTGTTTGAGGTAGGAGGCCTGGAATCCGAACTCGCTCAACAGCCGCCAACTCGCTTTAGATGGACTGGCACGCGCGATTACGGGTCTTGATCCCGCTTGGCGTCTGGTCCTATACCTTGACCTTCGACCTATCGAAGCTGTATGCTCAGCGGTAGAAGGTTGAGGTATCATGCCGTCCCCGCGTTTTCCTATCCCGCAAGGCACGCTCGACATGCTGCTACTCCAAATCGTCTCGCTCGAGCCGGCGCATGGGTACGGCATAGCGCAACGCCTGGAGCAGATCTCGCGTTCAGTGGTCCAGGTCAATCAAGGCTCGCTCTATCCAGCCCTCCACCGCCTGCAGCAGAAGGGCTGGCTGCGCGCGGAGTGGAAACAGTCGGAGACCGGCCGGGAGGCCAAGTTCTATTCCCTTACGCCCGCCGGTCGCCGCCAGCTTGCAGTCGAGAAGGATAACTGGGTGCGCCTATCCGGCGCCGTAAACCTGATCTTTGACGAGGGTAGCCGATGATGCGGCTCTTGAACTGGTTCCGTCGCGGGTCCTTGGAGCGCAGCCTCGACCGCGAGCTGCAATATCACTTCGATCGAAGCGTCGCTGATCTCATCGCCGCCGGCATCCCTGAAATGGAAGCTCGCCGGCGCGCGGCCAGCGAGCTCGGCCGCGCCCGCGTGCGGGAGGAAGTCAGAGACGTTTGGCTCACCCGCTGGTTGCGCGATTTCCTCTACGATCTGCGTTTCTCCGCCCGATCATTTCTCCGCAGCCCTGCTTTCACCGCCACAACACTGCTCTCGCTGGCCCTCGGCATTGGCGCAACCACTGCCATCTACTCGCTGGTGGATCAGGTGATCCTGCACGCGCTCCCCGTCCGGGAGCCCGAGCGCTTGGTTCTCGTGGATTGGAACGGTGACGACCTCATCACCGGCGGCATAGGCTCCTCTAACCTGATGCCTTACCCCATCTGCCGCGATCTCCAGCAGCAGACGCGGATTTTCGACGGCGTCCTCTGTCGCGCCGAAATCGAGGTCATCTTCACAGCCGGCGGCGATCCGAGGCCCGTAAGCGCCGAAATCGTCACCGGCACCTACTTCTCTGTGCTCGGCGTAGGCCCCGCGCTGGGGCGCGTCATCGAACCCGAAGACGATGGGGTGCCTGGCGCCGGTCCGGTGGTGGTGCTCTCGTATGATTTCTGGCAGGCGCAGTTCGGCGGCGCAGCCGCTATCGTGGGGCGCAAGGTCCTGATCGGCAGTCATCCCATGACCGTGGCCGGCGTGGCGGCCGCCGGCTTCCGCGGCGTCGACGTTGGCGCATTGCCGGCGTTCTGGATGCCGACGTCCATGTACGCGGACGCGAACCTCGGCACCGACGAGGATCTGCTGGACCATCCCGTCCGTTGGTTACAGATCCTCGCCCGCCTCCGACCGGACGTCACACCGGCGCAGGCGCAGGCCGGCCTTGTCCCCTGGTTCCGGTCCTGGCTCCAAGAAAGCACCCGCCGCCCCGGTTTCCCCAATATTTCGGCCGACCGCCGCCGCGGCTACCTGGCATCTACGCTGCAAGTCACGCCGGCACCGCAGGGTCATTCGCCGCTGCGCCAAAACCTTTCGCGGCCGCTCTGGCTCCTGTTCGCGGCCACCGGTGTTCTGCTCGGCCTGGTGTGCCTGAACGTCGCCGGTCTCTTCATCGCCCGCGGCTCTGCACGGGGGCGCGAGATTGGCACCCGCCTCGCTCTGGGCGCTTCCCGAGGACGTATCGGCCGTCAACTGCTCGCGGATAGCATGCTGCTTGCTTTGGCCGGTGGAGTCCTGGGCGTGGCCCTGGCTCCGCTTGCGATCCGCGGACTCATCGCGTTCCTGCCGCACAACCTCGGCGCAAACGACCTGAGCGGCGCGCTGAGCTTTCGCTTGCTTGCCTTCGCCTTTTTCGCTAGCTTAACCGCCGGCCTTTTGAGCGGTCTTGCCCCGGCCCTGCACGCCGGGGGCGACAGCCTGGCCAGATCGCTTCGCGAGCGCGGCGGCACCTGCTTCGGGGGCGTCCGCCTTCGTAAGACGATCGTCGCGCTCCAGGTGGCCTTCTCCCTAATTCTCCTCATCGGCGCCGCGCTGTTCCTGCGGACGCTCACCGGGTTGCTCGCCAAAGGGCCCGGCTTCGATACGTCTGGACTCCTCTCGTTCGCTCTCGCTCCCATGCAGAGCGGCTACTCGCGCGCGGACGCCTCGCGCCTGATCCGCCGCTTGGACGGGCAGATCCGCGCGTTGCCCGGCACGGCTTCCTCCGCCGCTGCCCGATTTGCGTTTCTCAACGGCGGCGCTTGGAGCAACAAAGTGACCATGCAAACCGATCGGCGCACCGTGACCGATGGCGGCGTCAACTTCAACGCCGTCAGCCCCGGTTTTTTCGGCACGCTCGGCGTTCGCGTCCTGGCTGGCCGCGATTTCGACCAGAGCGACTCCCGTCCGGTGGGCGAGATCGGTCCGCGTTCTGCCATCGTGAACCAGGCGTTCGTGAAGCGCTATCTGGCAGGCCGCGACCCGCTGGGCGTCCTCATAGCGCGCGGCAGTGCAGCGGACGTCGAGCCCAATAGCCGGATTGTGGGCGTCGTCGCCGACATCAGTTATCGGGGTGTTCGAGATAGCTCCGAGCAGGTCTTCTTCCCGCTGTTCGAACACGACGACAGCGGCGCCACCTTCTATATCAAGGTTCGCGGCGCTCCCGAGCAGGCAATCCCATCCATCCGGCGCCTGGTCCGCCAGGACGACCCGCGGCTGCCGATCCTCTGGTTCCGCACTCTGGACGAGCAAGTGAACCGCTCACTCAGCACCGAGCGCCTCCTGGCGGCGATATCCGGGAGCTTCGGCGCGCTGGCGCTGCTGCTCTCGTTGATCGGCCTGTATGGAGTGATGTCCTTCGTGGTCACGCGCCGCACCCGCGAAATCGGAATCCGCCTGGCGCTCGGCGCTACTCGCGCTTCGGCGCTTCGCCTCGTGCTGCGCGACGCTGTCATCATGATCGCCACCGGTGTGGCGCTGGCGTTGCCGTGCGTCGCCGCGCTCGGCAAACTCGTCCAATCACAGTTATTCGGCGTCACTGCTACCGATCCTGCGACTATTGCGGCAGCCGCCCTGGTGCTTGCCGCAGGAGCCCTTGTGGCCGCCTTCATACCTGCTTGGCACGCCTCGAGCGTGAGCCCCACGGATGCTCTACGGCTGGAATAGGCCGATCGCCGCAGAACGTATCGAGCCCTGTTTGAGGTCTCAAGGTTTGCGATTCACCATCTCAGAAACGACTCTGGGCCACCGACGCGACCGCCATCCGGACGCTAAAACCGGGTTAGTCTTTGCAGCGACACGTAGTATTGTCTTGGCCGGTGATCGCATCGCTGGATCGCCAGTGAAGCTGACACTCGACCGTCTCTCGTAACACTTTGTGCAGGGTGGCACATCTGGGAGCGTGTCGACCCAAACCGAACCGCACGCTGGGGGGAAACCAGAGCCCACGTTCCACGGCCGAAGTCAAATCGACCAGATGGTCAGATCCGGAATCATATGGAATGGCGAAGGTTCCGGGCACCGAGTGTGTAGCCGTGGTGCAAAGCGGTCGCACCGATGAGCAAATCCGCGAAGGGAATGACATTCCCGACCTTTCGCGCATCGGCGTCGACGCTCGCCGCCAGCTGCGCCATTTCTCTGCTGAAGCTCTCGACCGGAATCGCAGCACAAACTTCGTCGAGATAGTTTCGTCGTTTTTGTGCTTGTTCCGGAGTTTGCGCGCGATGAAGACCGTGTTCCAACTCGACCACACTAATTGAAGAAAGCACAATTTCGTTCTCGCCATGCTGCTGTTGGACTTCCGCCAGCAAGCTGCTGACCGGCTTCGCTTCCCGTTCGGCGACGATCAGGACGCTGGAATCCAGGACTAATCCCATTCGGGCGGCTTCAACGGCTCGCGATGAGCATCGATTGCGGCTTGTACGTCAGCCGCAAAGTCCGGGTCTGGAACCGGCGCGTAGCCGAGGTTCTTTTCGTACGCCTTTGCGATCGCGATGCATTCGCTGAGCTTGCGGCCGGGGCGTTGCGGTGTCTTGATGACGGCAACCGGCCGGTGATCTTGCTCGACGATTACCTCCAGGCCCTCCTCGCGGACTCGGGCCAGGACCGCATGGATATCGCGAGCTAGCTCGGCTTCGGTAAGGCGGAGAGTCATCTCGCTCTTGATCATAGCGACTCTTCATAGTCGTTGTCTTCCAGCAACTTTTACCGTTGCACGCGAAGGAGGTCACTTAGTTGGAAGGATCTTCTAGCTTTCGGCTTTTCCCCCGATCATAGGAATGATTTCCGGGTCGCTCGCGACGATTTTCCGCATGCGTTTTTACTCCGCAGTATTGGGCTTCCTGCTCATTCCTTGCTCAATGCGCGCCGCACCATGGCCGGCTCTTTCGCTATCACGGTCAAATAGGCTCGCGCGCCCGAATCCGGCTGCCGTCCGCCCTGCTCCCACTCCTGGAAGGCGCGTTTGCTGATGCCATACGCCCGAGAGAACTCACCCTGCGACATCTTCACGCGCTTTCGAATTGCCTTCACATCAACCGGTTTCGGCCAAACCTGTTCCCGTTGCACCGAACGCCGCTGGTGCGCCACCACGAGCTTCATCGCGTCAACGAGGTCCGCTCCGAAGCTCTCCGCCTTGCCTTTCTTGTCATCACAGCCAGTACACCGCACTGCGGTATAGCCCATTTTGTGACGTACCAATTCTCGGAATTGGCGGAGGTCAGGTTCTAGTGCTGTCGCGCGGACCAACTTCTTCACTCGCCTAGATCGGCTTGAATGCGAGCGGCGATCCGGTTCGCGAATTCGTCGACGCGGCTGAGGTCCGGGCCTTCCACCATGACGCGGGCCAGCGGTTCAGTCCCCGAAAAGCGCACCAGGACGCGGCCGGATGCGCCGAACGAAGATTCCGCGGCGCGTA
>Ga0209062_1001521_pt1 | contig 39755 bp, 39 predicted proteins | sample Coa_R2_2_FD_187158 | JGI IMG/M metagenome (GOLD analysis project Ga0209062, IMG submission 187158) | Surface soil microbial communities from Centralia Pennsylvania, which are recovering from an underground coalmine fire - Coalmine... | ecosystem: Environmental > Terrestrial > Soil > Unclassified...
GCCGCCCGCCGGCAGCGACAGCGCGAGCGCCACCGAAATGCCGCCGCGCAAGCCGCTCCAGGTCAGGATCGCCGTCGCGCGCCCCTTGCGCGGTGCGGCGAAATTGAGCGGCAGCGCGGGGAGCGCGACGCAGATCGCGCGAACCGCGATCGCCAGCGGAATGGCGGCGAAGGCGGCCACCAGATAGGAGAGGCGCAGCCGCAATGCGGCGAAAACGAAGCCGATGAGCAGGAACAGCAGCGCGTTCAGCAATTGGTCGGTGAGCGACCAGAATTTTTCGAGATAGTCGAGGGCGGTGCCGCTCACGGCATAGCGCACGCCGATGCTGCCCATGATGATGCCGGCGGTGACGACGGCAACGGGGCCCGACACGCCGAGCGTCTGCGCCAGGCCATAGGTGCCGATCGCCAGCGCCAGCGAGATCATCACCTCGACATTGTGCTCGGCGATGCCATGCGTCGCGACGAAGGCGACGCCGCCCGTCACGAGTCCCAGCAGGACGCCGCCGCCGGCCACGCGCAGAAATTCGAGAACGAATGGCCCCAAGGCGAAGGTCGCGTGCGGCGCCGTGGCGAGATGAAGGAAGAGCGTGTAGAGGACGATGCCGATGCCGTCATTGAACATCGACTCTCCCGCGATGATCGCCTGCAAGCCGCGCGGCACGCCGGCCCGCCTCAGCGCATCCGCGACCGCGACGGGATCGGTCGGCGAGATCAGCGCGCCGAAGACGAGGCAATAGGCGAAGGTCACGGGAATGCCGATCATGTCGAAGATCAGCGATGCGCCCGCCGCCATCAGCAGCGTCGAGAGCACGACGCCGACCGTCGCCAGCGCCAAAACGGTCCATTTGTGCCGCCACAACTCCTGCGCATCCATTTCGAGGGCGGCGGCGAAAAGCAGCGGCGCCAGCAGCGCGTCGAGCAGGATCGAGCTCAAATCCGCCCGCGCCAGAAAATCGCCGACGCTGGCGCTCAAATGGGCGGTCGGGATGAGATAGTCGAGCAGCCGAATGACGAGCGAGACGCCGAAGGCGACGATGAGCAGGCCCGTGTTGCGCGGCAGGCGGAGGAAATAGTGGTTGAAATAGGCGAAGGCTGCGGTGATGAGCAGCAAGAGGCCGATATCGTCGAGGATGTTCCAACTCACCGGCGCCGCTCTCGCTCAACGCGAAACGCGCGGCCGAAGGCGCCGCGCGATAGGTGAACGGATGGGGCGGTCGACGATCCCTCGGCGGCCTAATCCTGCGTTGGGAGTGGCCCCACCTCACCCTCCCATCGCTGTCGCGATGGGTCCCTCCCTCTCCGCCCCGCCGGGGCGGAGAGGGCCGGGGTGAGGTGGGGCCGATGATCGTCGAAACGTCACCCACCCCCGATCGGCTTCCCCAGCCGCCCCGCGAGGTCCTGGATGTATTGCCAGGCGACGCGGCCCGAGCGGGCGCCGCGGGTGATGGCCCATTCGCTCGCCTCGGCGCGGAGCTGTTCGGGTGCGATGTCGAGGCCGAAGCGCGCGGCATAGCCGCGCACCATCGCGTGATAGGTCTCATGGTCGCAGGCATGGAATCCCAGCCAAAGGCCGAAGCGGTCGGAGAGCGAGACCTTCTCCTCGACGGCCTCGCCGGGATTGATCGCGGTCGAGCGCTCATTCTCGATCATGTCGCGCGAGAGGAGATGCCGCCGGTTCGAGGTGGCGTAGAGCACGACATTGGCGGGCCGTCCTTCGATGCCGCCTTCGAGCACGGCTTTCAGGGATTTGTAGCTCGTATCCTGCTGATCGAAGGAGAGATCGTCGCAGAAGAGGACGCAGCGCCGCGGGGTCTCGCGGAGCAGCGCCAAGAGGCGAGGGAGCGTCGGGATGTCCTCGCGGTGGATCTCGACGAGGACGAGCGAGCGCGGCGTCTCGCGATTGACCGCGGCATGAGCGGCCTTGACGAGCGAGCTCTTGCCCATGCCGCGCGCGCCCCAGAGGAGCACGTTATTGGCGGGGAGACCCTTGGCGAAGCGGCGCGTATTGTCGAGCAGGATGTCGCGCACGCGCTCGATGCCTTGAAGCAGATCGAGATCGACGCGATTGACGGTCGGGACCGGCTCGAGCCAGCCGCGATCGGCATGCCAGACGAAGGCGTCCGCCGCGTCGAGATCGTTCCGGGGATGCGCCGGCGGGGCGAGCCGGTCGAGCGCCTCGGCGATGCGCTGAAGCAAAGGGTGCAAACTGTCCTTGTCGGTCATGAGAGAGGCTCGGCGGTCGCGGCGGGAGCGCGACCCTAGGCATCCCCTGGAGGCCCGTCAACCCGCGCCAAGGCGGCGTCATTGCCGCGATCATGCCGTCGCGGTATCGTTTCCCGCTTCGCCGCCGCGCGGCCCGAGGCTCGGAGGGGGTGACGATGTCGACGTACCTCGGCAAGCAGGCGATCGTCGTCGGTGCCGGCATGGGCGGGCTCCTCGCCGCGCGCGTCGCCGCCGATCATTTCGAGCATGTCACCATCCTCGAGCGCGACACGCTGCCGGCCGATCCGGTGCAGCGCAGCGGAACGCCCCAGGCGCGGCATGTGCACGCGCTTCTGGGGGCGGGGCAGCGGACGATCGCCGAGTTCTTTCCCGGCTTCGAGCAGGATCTCGCACACGCCGGCGCCGTGCCGCTCCAGGCGGGGCTCGATGTGCGCATCGAGCGGGCGGATTTCGATCCCTTCCCGCAGCGCGATCTCGGCTGGACCTCCTATTCGATGTCACGGCCGCTCATCGAATTTCTCGTCCGCCGGCGCCTCAAGGAACTCGGCAACGTCACCTTGCGCGAGGGCTGCCGCGTGCGCGCGCTGACGGCATCGGCCGACGGCGCCTCGGTCACGGGCGTTCGCCTCGACGATGACGAGGCGCTCGCCGCCGATCTCGTCATCGACGCCTCGGGACAAGGTGTGCCGACCCTCAACCTGCTCGATACGCTCGGCCGGCCGCGTCCGCCCGAGGACGCGATCGGTGTCGATATCGGTTATGCCACGGCGCTTTTCGAGATTCCCGACGACGCGCCCACTGGTTGGAAGGGCGTGATGACCTTCCCCGGCCTCGAAAGCAGCCGCGGCGCGCTCATGCTGCCGATCGAAGGGGGGCGCTGGATGCTGAGCGTCGGCGGCCGGTACGAGCATAAGCCGCCCGGCGATCCCGAGGGCTTCATGGAGTTCGTGCGGGGATTGAGGACCGCGACGATCCCGGATGCGGTGAGCCGTGCCAAGCGTCTTTCGGATGTCGCCCGCTTCGGCTTTCCCGCGAGCGTGCGGCGGCATTTCGAGCGCGTCGCCGATTTCCCGCGCGGATTGATCCCGTTCGCCGATGCGGTCTGCCGCTTCAATCCGGTCTATGGACAAGGGATGAGCGTCGCGGCGCTGGAGGCATCGCTGTTGGGCCGCGTGCTCGCGCGAGCGAGAACGGCGGCCGATCCCTTGGCCGAGATCAAGACCGGCTTTCTCGGCGAGGTCCAGGCGATCATCGAGGCGCCCTGGGAGATGTCGGCGATACCGGACTTCCTCCTGCCGCAGACCACGGGCGAGCGTCCCCCTAATTTCGAGATGGCGATCAAATTCGCGCTGGCCCTGACCAAGCTTGCCGCGCGCGATCCCGAGGTGCACAAATTGAATGCCGAGGTGCAGGGTCTCTTGCGGCCACGCAACGCCTTGTTCGAACCCGCGCTCTTGCAGCGCGTGATGGCGGTGATGGCCGAGGCGTGAAAACCGACCAATCAGGGAGCAAGCCATGAGCGACGTGAGGCATCGCAGCGTCGAGACCAACGGCATCCGCATGCATATCGCCGAGGCGGGCGAGGGGCCGCTCGTCGTGCTCTGCCACGGCTTTCCGGAAAGCTGGTATTCCTGGCGCCATCAGCTCAAGGCGCTCGCCGGGGCCGGATTCCATGCCGTGGCGCCCGATATGCGCGGCTATGGCCAGACGAGCCGGCCGGAGGAGATCGAGAAATACACGCTCCTCCACCTCACCGGTGACATGGTGGGGCTGGTCGATGCGCTCGGCGCCGAAACGGCGGTGATCGCCGGGCATGATTGGGGGGCGCCCGTCGCGTGGCATTCGGCGCTGCTGCGGCCGGACCGCTTCCGCGCCGTGATCGGGCTGAGCGTGCCGTATTTCCCCCGCCGGCCCTTTCGACCGACCAGCATGATGCCTCAGACCGACGATATGCTGTTCTACCAACTCTATTTCCAAGCGCCGGGCGTTGCCGAAGCGGAGTTGGAGCGCGATCCGCGGCTGACCATCCGCAAGCTTCTCTATTCCGCCTCGGGCGACGTGCCGCGGCCCGCGGGAGGTACGCAGCTCGCGGGAGCCGGCATGGTGCCGAGAAAGGGCGGCTTTCTCACCCGCATGGTGGACCCCGATAAGCTGCCGCCCTGGCTCACCGAGGCGGATCTCGATTTCTATGCCGGCGAATTCGCCCGCACCGGCTTTCGCGGCGGCCTCAACTGGTATCGCAATATCGATCGTACCTGGGAGCTGCTCGCACCCTTCGCCGGCGCTCGCGTCGCGGTGCCGGCACTCTATATGGCGGGCGACCGCGACCTGGTCGTGGCCTTTCCCGGCGTTCAAGAACTCATCGCCAATCTGTCCCGCTTCGTGCCGCAGCTCAAAAAGACCGTCATGCTTCCCGGCTGCGGCCACTGGACGCAACAGGAACGGCCGGCCGAGGTGAATGCGGCGATGGTGGAGTTTCTGAAGGGGTTGTAGATAGAGCGCTCGGTTTTCCCCTCACCCCGACCCTCTCCCCGCCGGGGAGAGGGAGGGTAGGCCATTGCTCTTTCGGGCGGGGTCCAGTAGGAATGCGCCGCGTCGCGGGTCCGCCGCGGGAGCGCGCTATTCGAGGAGCCATCGATGTTCATCTCGCCGGCCTATGCCCAGGGGCTCGGAGGCCTCGGAGATCCGAACACGTTGATGCAATTCGCACCGCTGGTGCTGATCTTTGTCGTCTTCTATTTCTTTCTCATTCGCCCGCAGCAGCAGAAGGCGAAGGAGCAAAAGGCGATGCTGGCGGCGCTCCGGCGTGGCGATCGCGTCGTGACGGGCGGCGGGATCGTCGGCACCATCGCCAAGGTGATCGACGACGAGAGCGTGATGGTGGAGATCGCCGATAATCTCCGCGTCCGCGTCATCCGCAGCACGATCACGACCGTGCTGTCGAAACCCGCCCCGGTCGCGGCCAAGAGCGACAAGGAGACGGATTCCGAGGACGCGGAGAAAGAGAAGGCGGAGGCCGAGGCCGGCGGCGACGGCGAGAAGCGCAAGGGACGCCGCGCCGCCGGCGGCAAATAGGTTTTAGCGCGTCGGGCGAGACATGCTCTATTTCCCGCGATGGCTGGTGACGCTGATCCTCGGGATCTGCGCCTTGGGCGTGATCCTGAGCCTGCCCAATGCCTTCTCGGAGAAATCGGTCGAGCACTGGCCCGGCTGGGTTCCGCACAAGCAGGTCAATCTCGGCCTCGATCTCCAGGGCGGCTCCTACCTGCTTTACGAAGTCGATATGAACCAGGTGCTCAAGGAGCGGCTCGAGAACGTCGTCGACGGGCTCAGGACCGAGTTCCGCAGCGCCAAGATCGGCTATACCGGGCTTGCCGTCACCGGCGATCACGTGAGCTTCACGCTGCGCGATCCCGAGCGTCTCGACGATGTCCGCAGCATCGTGCGCAAGGTCGATAACGAGCTCGACTTCACCAGCGCCCCCGGCGGCAATGTCACGCTCAAATTCAGCGATGTCGCGTTGAAGGCGCGGAAGCAGACGATCGTCGAGCAATCGATCGAGATCATCCGCCGCCGCATCGACGAGACCGGTACCAAGGAGCCGACCATCCAGCGCGAGGGCGAGGACCGCATCCTTCTGGAGCTGCCGGGCATTCAGGATCCCGAGCGCGTCAAGAAGCTGATCGGCACCACCGCGAAGATGACCTTCCAGCTCGTCGACGAGAATGCGAGTCCGCAGGAGGCGCGCGCCGGCCATGCGCCGCCGGGCGATGAGGTCTTGCCGCTCGCCGATGGACGCGCGGGCTCGGCGGGACAGTTCATCGTCGTGCAGAAGCGCGTCATGGTGAGCGGCGACACGCTTACCGACGCACAGCCGACCTATCAGAACGGCAACGAGCCGGTGGTCAGCTTCAAATTCGACAGCGTCGGTGCAAGGCGCTTCGGCGATGCGACGAAGGCCAATGTCGGCAAGCGCTTCGCCATCGTGCTCGACAACAAGGTGATCAGCGCGCCGGTGATCCGCGAGCCAATCCTCGGCGGGCAGGGCGTTATCTCCGGCAGCTTCACGACGCAATCGGCGACGGATCTGGCCCTCCTCCTGCGCGCCGGCGCCTTGCCGGCGCCGCTCACCATCCTCGAGGAGCGCACCGTCGGCCCCGATCTCGGCGCCGATTCGATCCATGCCGGCGCGCTCGCCAGCATCGTCGGCGTGATCCTCGTCGTCATCTTCATGGTCGTCTTCTACGGGCTCTTCGGCATCTATGCCAATATCGCGCTCTTCTTCAATCTGTGCCTGCTGCTGGCGAGCCTGACGCTGCTGGGGGCGACCTTGACGCTTCCCGGCATCGCCGGCATCGCGCTCACCATGGGCATGGCGGTTGACGCCAATGTGCTGATCTATGAGCGCATCCGCGAGGAGCTGCGCGGCGGCCGCTCGATCATCTCCTCGCTGCAGGCGGGATTCGAGCGCGCCTTCGGCACGATCCTCGACAGCCATGTGACGACGCTGGTCGCGGGCGCGCTCATGTTCTGGCTCGGCTCGGGGCCGATCAAAGGCTTCGCCGTGACCTTGAGCCTGGGCGTCATCACCTCGCTCTTCTCGGCGATCCTGGTGACGCGCCTGCTGATCGTGACCTGGGTGAGGCGGACGAAGCCGAAGGCGATTCCGATATGAGCGTGCAGTGTTCCCCCCTCCCTGTCCCTCCCCCTCAAGGGGGGAGGGGATGGCCGCCGCCCTGCAACAATCCCCCTCCCCCCTTGAGGGGGAGGGAAGGTTGGGGGGCGTAAGCCATGCTCCGTCCGCTCATCACCATCCGCCATATTCCGAACATCGACTTCATGCGGCTGCACAAGCTCGGCTTCGTGCTGTCGCTGGTGCTGACCTTGGGCTCGATCGTGCTGTTCGGCGTAAGGGGGCTCAATTACGGCATCGATTTCAGCGGCGGCACCGTCATCGAGGCGCGGACGCTCAACGGCCCCGCCGATCTCGCCAAGATGCGCGCGACGCTCGACGGGCTCGGCATCGGCGAGGTGGCGCTGCAGAATTTCGGCAATCCCGACGACGTGCTGATCCGCTTGCAGCGCCAGCCGGGGAGCGACAAGGCGCAGGAGCAGGCGGTCGCCAAGGTGAAGGCGGCGCTAGGCCGAGATGTCGACTATCGCCGCACCGAGGTGGTCGGCCCCAAGGTCGGCGGCGAGCTGGTGCAGGCGGGCGTCCTCGCCACCGTGCTCGCGCTTGTCGCCATCGCCGTCTATGTCTGGTTCCGCTTCGAATGGCAGTTCGGCGTCGGCGCGATGCTGTCGACCTTGCACGACACGGTCACGACGGTCGGACTCTTCGCGCTCTTGCAGATCGAGTTCAACCTGACGACGCTTGCGGCGATCCTCACCATCGCCGGCTATTCCGTCAACGACACCGTCGTCATCTATGACCGCGTGCGCGAGGCCATGCGCAAATACAAGACGATGGATCTGCGCACCCTCATCAACAAAAGCCTCAACGAGACGCTGTCGCGCACCATCCTGACGGTCACAACCGTGGCACTCGCCGTGCTCTCGCTCTTGATCTTCGGCGGCGAGGTGCTGCGCGGCTTCAGCATCGCCATGCTGTGGGGCATCGTGATCGGCACCTATTCCTCGCTCTTCATCGCCGCGCCGCTGCTCTACTACATCCGGCCGAAGCGCAGCGAGACCCGGGAGAAGGAGGCCGAGGCGTCGCCCACGGAAATCCAGAGGGTCCGCTGAGCCCATGGATGTGACGCCGATCATCCCGGCCGACCGCCAAGTCATCGACGCCTATGGCGCGACCGGCTTTCGCGTGAGCGGTGTCGCCTATGAAGGCGCGATCATCGTCTTTCCCGACCGGACGCTCGCCTGGCCGGTCGGGGCGAGTGCCGAGATCACCCTCGAAAGCCTGAAGCCGGTGATCGAGCATGGCGGCGTCGAGATCCTGCTGCTCGGCTGCGGCCGGCGCATGCGTCCGGTGCCGCCCGCGCTTCGCCAGGCGCTGCGTCAGGCCGGGATCGTCGTCGATGCGATGGATACCGGTGCGGCCTGCCGCACCTACAGCGTGCTTCTCGCCGAGGAGCGCCGCGTCGCGGCGGCGCTCCTGCCGGCGGGATAGGGGCGGCGCTTACTATTTGCCCAGATTCTTCGCGACGAATTCCCAGTTCACGAGATGGTCGAGGAAAGTCTGGACGAAATCGGGCCGGCGGTTCTGGAAGTCGAGATAATAGGCATGCTCCCAGACATCGCAGGTCAGGAGCGCCGTCTGGCCTTGCGAGAGCGGGTTGACCGCGTTCGGCGTCTTGGTGATCTTGAGCGTGCTGCCATCGAGGACAAGCCAGGCCCAGCCGCTGCCGAACTGCGTCGCGGCGGCCTGCTTGAACTGTTCCTTGAATTTGTCGAAGCCGCCGAAGGCTTGCTCGATGCGCTTGGCGATGTCGCCCGTCGGCTGTCCGCCGCCGCGCGGCTTCATGCAGTTCCAGAAGAAGGTGTGATTCCACACCTGCGCCGCATTGTTGAAGATGCCTGCCTTGGAGTCATCCTTTGCCGTGGCGCGAATGATCTCCTCGAGCGATTGGCTCGCCATCGGCGAGTCCTTCACCAGGTTGTTGAGATTGGTCACATAAGCCTGGTGATGCTTGCCGTGATGAAACTCGAGCGTGCGCGCCGACATATGCGGCTCAAGGCCGTCCTTGGGATAGGGAAGCGGAGGGAGTTCGAAAGCCATGGTGACCTCACGATGCTGCGATGATGCGGGAATGGGGCGACGGGCGCGGGCGAGCTGCCGATGAAACCAGTCCACAAGAGGGAACGAGGCCTTGCCGCCCCGGTTCCCCATCAATTCCTCGGGTTGCGCCGCCTGCGCCACGATCCATGATTGCGTCCTGTCTATCGCGCCCCGGCGGGCCGAATGCGCGTTAGCGGCGACTTAAGTTTTCCCTGCTCTACTGCTCTCGAAGCGGTGCGGAGTTGGGTCATGGGCGATCTCGTTGCGGAGTTGAAGAAGGAGCATGCGGCTTTAATCGCCATTCTCGGCGAGGTCAAGGCCAAGGGCATCGGATCGAAGGAGGGGCAGCGGAAGCTCGACCTCGCCAAGAAGGGGCTGCTCGGGCATCTGCGCAAAGAAGACGAGCGCCTTTATCCCGCGCTGCAAAAGGCGGCCCAGGGCGATGAGAAGATCAAACGGATGCTCGACGGCTTCGCCGCCGAGATGGCCGAGGTTTCGAAAGCGGCACTCGCCTTCTTCGAGAAATACGCCACCGGCGGAGACGGCATCGAGTTCGCCCGCGATTTCGGCCGGCTGAGCGGCGCCTTGTCGGCGCGCATCCGCAAAGAAGAGACCGTGCTCTACGCCGAATATCAGCGGCTCTGTCCGGCCGCCTGACAGCCCAGTCGCGCAGCCGCAGGGGAGTGTGAGCTGCGGTTTTGTTCCTCACCCCTCGCTCGTATTTTCCCGGTGCAGACGCCGTGTTGCGGCGAAATTATCAAATCGTAGCGCAAGAGATCCTGCGATTGCTGGTACTTCAGGGTAATTCAAAAGCCGGCGGCAATTAGCGATGATCGGGTTTTTGCTGCCGAGGCGGGGCGCGGCATGGCGCGCATTCTGCTCGTGGAAGACGATCCGGATGTGCGCCCGCTCTTGGAGCACATCCTACATGCCGAAGGCTATGACACCACCGTCACCGAGACGGTGACGAACGCCCTTGCGCTCATCGGCCAGCAACCCTTCGACCTCGTGATCACCGATGTGAACCTGCCGGATGGCAGCGGGCTCCGCGTCGCCGACGCGGCCGCCGCGGCGGGGCGCAAGGTGATGGTGTTGACGGGCCAGGGGCTGAGCCTCAAGCCGGGGGCGCTCGCGGCTTACGACTATCTGCTGAAACCGGTGCGCGTGCCGGAGCTGCTCGAAGCCGTGAAGAAGCGGCTGTCGCGGCCCGAAGGCGGCGCCAAGATAGTGGACTTCCCGCCGCCGAACCGCTCAAACTGAAGTGCCCGCATTTGCATATCCGGCCCCCGTGCCATCCTCCTCGACGCTTGCCGCCCTTGGCCGCCTCGTGCGGCGCCACGACCGCGACCGTTTTCTGACGACGCTCTTCGCGCCGGGCGAGCGGCGGCAAGATCTGCTGGCGCTCTACGCCTTCAATTACGAAGTCGCGCGGACGCGCGAAATCGTCACCGAGCCGATGCTGGGGCGGATTCGGCTGCAATGGTGGCGCGAGACGCTGGAGGCGATCTATGCCGGCAAGCCGCCGCGCCGTCACGAGGTGGCGGAGCCGCTCGCCGAAGCGATCGGGCGGCGCCAGCTCTCGGCGGCGCATTTCGAGCATATCCTGGCCGCGCGCGAGCTCGATCTTGCCGAGGAGCCGCCTGCAACGCTCGCGGCGCTCGAAGCCTATGCGGCCGAGAGCTCGGCGAGCCTCGTTTGGCTCGCGCTCGAAGCGCTCGACATGCGGGGGGCACCGGCGCTCGCCGCGGGGCGCAGCGTCGGCATTGCCTTCGCGCTCGCCGGTCTGCTGCGCGCCATTCCGTTTCATGCGCGCGCAAAGCGACTCTATCTACCGCGCGATCTCTGCGATGCCGCGGGCGTTCGCGTGGAAAACGATGTCTTCGCGGCGCGCTCGTCATCGGCCTTGCGCGAGGTCGTGCGCGCGGTGGCGGTGGCGGCCGAACGCCATCTGAGCGAGGCGCGGCGAGAGCGTCGCGGCGTGCCGCGCCGGGCGCTGCCGGCTCTGCTGCCGGCGGTGCTCGCCGCGGCGGATCTCGCCAGGCTGCGCCGTGCCGGCTACGATCCTTTCGCACAGGGGCTCGCCGCGCCCGATACGTGGCGGCCTTGGCGGCTGACCCTCGCGGCGGCGATGGGCATTTATTGATGAGGCAAGGATGAGCGAGCACGTCAATTCCCTCGGCCAACCCATCGGCTTCCCACTGCCGGATTGACGGCCCCGCCTGCCGCCGCCGCGGAGCGCCATGAGCGGCCGCTTCTGCCGCGTCGAGCCGCTCGATCCAAGCCGCCACGCCCAGGAGCTCTTCGCCGCCAATCGCGCGGGGTCCGATGATCGCAATTGGACCTATCTTCCCTATGGCCCCTTCGAGCGGCTCGAGGATTACCGCGCCTGGCTCGACCAGGCCGCCGCCAAGAGCGACCCGCTCTTCCACGCCATCATCGACGCCGCGACCGGGCGGGCCGTGGGCGTCGCAAGCTATATGCGCATCGATCCGCCCGCCGGCGTCATCGAGGTCGGCGGCATCAACTACTCGCCGCTCTTGCAGCGCAAGCCCGCGGCGACCGAGGCCATGTATCTGATGATGCGCCGCGCCTTCGACGAGATGGGCTATCGCCGCTACGAATGGAAATGCGACGCGCTCAACGCGGCGTCGCGCGCGGCGGCAGAGCGCCTGGGCTTCCGCTTCGAAGGCATCTTCCGCCAGGCCACGATCTACAAAGGCCGCAATCGCGACACCGCCTGGTTCTCGATTCTCGACCGCGAATGGCCTGCGCTCAAGCGCCGTTTCGAGCGCTGGCTCGATCCCGGCAATTTCGATGCGGCGGGGCGGCAGCGGAAGAGCTTGTCCGATCTCGGCTAACGCTGAGCCCGATTATTCCGCCGCCGCCCGCGCCGGGCGAAGCCAGCGGTCGAGATCGGCCAGCGCGCGGCGCGACAGCAACGGCTTGCGCTCGCCGCGATTGGCGCGGGTGATGGCACCCTCCGGCAGCGGCGGGAAGAGGCCGAAATTGACGTTCATCGGCTGGAAGGTTTGGGCGTCGCCGCCGCCGGTGATATGCGCGAGGAGCGCGCCCAGCGCCGTCGTCGCGGGCGGCGGATCGATCGCCTCGCCGCGCCGCTCGGCGGCGGCGAAGCGGCCGGCGAGGAGGCCGATCGCCGCGCTCTCGACATAGCCTTCGACGCCCGTCACCTGTCCGGCAAAGCGCAAGCGCGGCGTCGCCTTCAAGCGCAAGGAGCCATCGAGCAGCTTTGGGCTGTTGAGGAAGGTGTTGCGATGGAGCCCGCCGAGCCGCGCGAACTCCGCCTGCTCCAAACCGGGAATCATGCGGAAGATGCGCTTCTGCTCGCCATGCTTGAGCTTCGTCTGAAATCCCACGATGTTGTAGAGCGTGCCGAGCGCATTGTCCTGGCGGAGCTGCACCACCGCGTAAGGCCGCCGCCCGGTGCGGGGATCGCGCAAGCCCACCGGCTTCATCGGCCCCCAGCGCAGCGTATCGATGCCGCGCGCCGCCATCACCTCGATGGGAAGACAGCCCTCGAAATAGGGTGTGCTCTTCTCCCAGTCATGGAACTCGGTCTTCTCGCCCGCGAGCAGCGCCGCGACGAAGGCGCGGTACTGCGCCTCGTCGAGTGGGCAGTTGATATAATCGGCGCCGTCGCCCTTGTCGTAGCGCGATTGCAGCCACGCCGTTTTCATATCGATCGTCTCGCGATGGACGATCGGCGCGATCGCGTCGAAGAAGGCCAAGGATTCCTCGCCACTGAGGTTGCGGATGGCGGCCGCGAGAGATGGCGAGGTGAGGGGACCGGTGGCGATGATGACGCTGTCCCATTCCGCGGGCGGCAGCTCCGCAATCTCTTCGCGGCGAAGCTCGACCAGCGGCTCCGCCAGCAGCGCCTCTTGCACCGCGGCCGAGAAGCCGTGCCGGTCGACCGCGAGCGCGCCGCCCGCCGGCAGCCGATGGGCATCCGCGGCGCCGAGGATCAGCGAGCCGCAGCGCCGCATCTCCTCATGCAGCAAGCCGACCGCGTTGTTCTCGGCATCGTCCGAGCGGAAGGAGTTGGAGCAGACGAGCTCTGCAAGGCCGTCGCTCACATGCGCCTCGGTCCCGCGCACGGGCCGCATCTCATGCAGCACCACGGACACGCCAGCCCGCGCCGCCTGCCATGCCGCCTCGCTTCCTGCGAGCCCGCCGCCGATGATATGGATGGGTGGAGTCATGGGGTCGGTTCTCCGATCGCGCAACGGTTTGCTATGGATCCCAGCTTGCGCGCAGCTTGCGCGGGGATGACGCCAACGGGTTTAAGCTCCGTCATTCCCGCGAAAGAGCGTGTGAAGGAATTGGCTGCGGCTCTGGACCGGCGTTGTGCGTCCTTCGAGACGCCCGCTTCGCGGGCTCCTCAGGATGAGGTTCTTTCGTAATGCCATCAACGGCTTACCTCATGCTGAGGAGCCACCGATAGGCGGCGTCTCGAAGCACGCAGGGCGGGTTTGCAGCGCTCTTGCCGCCGCGCGGCCAATTGCTTCACACGCTCGAAAGCGGGAATCCATGCGGCGTGAGGCCCGCAGCATCCAACGGCTCACCGCCGCCGATGATAATCCGTCAATGCGAGGAGCATATCGACCGTTCGGCCGTCGCGCGCCAGCGGCAGCAGCACGCGCTCGACCGACAGGAACTCCTTGGCGAGGTGAAAGAGTCCGGGACCGCGGCGATACTGCACTTGCGCCTGCTCGACGCAGGCGACGAATTGCGGGTAGGCGGGCGAGCTCAAGAACTTCGGAACGGCCTCGTCGATCCACATCCCGGTGACATCGCGTTCCATCGCGCGCACCTGCTCGGTGCCGGTGAGGCGCTGGCGAAAGCGAAGGGGCGAGCGCTGGACATCGACGAGCCAAACCCAGGGCAGCAAGGCCGGGATCGCCAAGGGATCGACATGCTGGCGCCCCGGCAGCACCTCCGGCGCCGGATGGATCGACAGCCAATATTCGTGAATCGCCCGAATCTTCGGCGAGCACGATGGCGGCACCTCGGAGGCATATACCCCCGCCTCGCCGGAAGATCGGGCGCCTTCGTGCATGCTCGAACACTAGTCCAACCTTTCCCGATTTTGAAAGAAAACGATCGCCCGCGGCCGTGCCGCACAATCGCTCGGTGCCCGTGACCACCGCACATGCCGTATCATTGTGGCACGCATGCGAAGCCGCGCGTTCTAGGCGCGCTTCTTGGCTCTTTTGATCGCGTCGGTCGCGCGCGCGAGATAGGTGCGAAGATAGGCACCGGTATGGCTTCCCGGCGCCGCCACGATCTGCTCGGGCGTGCCCGTCGCCACCACGCGTCCGCCGCCGGCGCCGCCCTCGGGACCGAGATCGATGATCCAATCGGCGGTCTTGATGACTTCGAGATTGTGCTCGATCACCAGCACGGTGTTGCCTTGCTCGACCAGCGCATGGAGCACATCGAGAAGTTTTCTCACATCCTCGAAATGAAGTCCCGTGGTCGGCTCGTCGAGGATGTAGAGCGTGCGGCCGGTGGCGCGGCGCGAGAGTTCCTTCGCCAGCTTCACCCGCTGCGCTTCGCCGCCCGACAGCGTCGTCGCGGCCTGGCCGATATGGATATACCCGAGGCCCACGCGCTGAAGCGTCATCATCTTGTCGCGGATCGCGGGGACGGCGCGGAAGAATTCGGCGCCCTCCTCGACCGTCATGTCGAGGACATCGGCGATGCTCTTGCCCTTGAAGGTGATGTCGAGCGTCTCGCGGTTGTAGCGCTTGCCCTTGCAGACATCGCACTGGACATAGACATCGGGGAGGAAATGCATCTCGATCTTGATGACGCCGTCGCCCTGGCACGCCTCGCAGCGCCCGCCCTTCACGTTGAAGGAGAAACGCCCCGGCCCATAGCCCCGCGCCTTCGCTTCCGGCAGCCCCGCGAACCAGTCGCGGATCGGCGTGAAGGCGCCGGTATATGTCGCGGGGTTGGAGCGCGGCGTGCGGCCGATCGGCGACTGGTCGATATCGACGATCTTGTCGAGATGTTCCGCACCCTCGATGCGGTCATGGGCGCCCGGATGCTCGCGCGCGCCGTTGAGGCGGCGGGCGAGCGCCTTGTAGAGCGTGTCGATCACGAGGGTCGATTTGCCGCCGCCCGAGACGCCGGTAACACAAGCGAAGGTGCCGAGCGGGACTTCGACCGTGATGTTCTGGAGATTGTTGGCGCGCGCGCCGACGATGCACAGGATCTGGCCCAGATGACCGCGCCGGCGCGCCTCGGGCACTTCGATGCGTTTCCTGCCGGTGAGGTAGTCCGCGGTGATGCTGTCGGGGCTCGCCATGACTTGATCGGGGAGGCCCGCCGCCACGACATGCCCGCCGTGAATGCCCGCCGCCGGCCCCATATCGATGAGGTAGTCGGCATGGCGGATCGCGTCTTCGTCGTGCTCGACGACGATTACCGTGTTGCCGAGATCGCGGAGCCGCTTCAAGGTCGCCAGCAGCCGCTCATTGTCGCGCTGATGAAGGCCGATCGAGGGCTCGTCGAGCACATAGAGCACGCCGGTGAGCCCCGAGCCGATCTGGGAGGCCAAGCGAATGCGCTGGCTCTCGCCCCCCGAGAGCGTGCCCGAGGCGCGTGCAAGCGTCAGGTATTCAAGCCCGACATTGCGCAGGAATCCCAGCCGCTCGTTGATCTCCTTGAGGATGCGCTCGGCGATCTCGCGCTGCTGCTTGGTGAGCTTCTTGTCGAGCGCCGCGAACCAATCGACCGCGGCGGCGATCGAGAACTCGGCGACTTCCGAGATGTTGAGACCGGCGATCTTCACCGCGAGCGCCTCGGGCTTGAGGCGCTTGCCATGGCAGCTTTCGCATTCCGTGGTGTTCTGATAGCGGCCCAATTCCTCCTTGAGCCAGGCGCTGTCGGTCTCCTTGTAGCGCCGCTCCATATTCGGGATGACGCCCTCGAAGGGCCGCGTCGTCGTGTAGGCGCGCAGGCCGTCATCGTATTTCATCGGGATCGGCGTCTCGCCCGAGCCGAAGAGGATGGCTTGGCGCACGCTCTCCTTCAGATCGTGCCACGGCGTGTTGGTGCTCACCTTGTAGAAGCGCGCGAGACTGTCGAGCGTCTGGCTGTAATATTGCGAGCTCGACTGCGCCCAGGGCGCGATCGCGCCGTCGCGTAATGACAGCCGTTCATCGGGCACGACCAGCTCGGGATCGAAGAAGAGCTTGGTGCCGAGCCCGTCGCAGGTGGGGCAGGCGCCGAAGGGATTGTTGAAGGAGAAGAGCCGCGGCTCGATCTCCGGGATGGTGAAGCCCGAGACGGGACAGGCGAATTTCGACGAGAAGATCGTCTCCTCGCCGGTATCGGCATTCTCGGCAATGGCGATGCCGTCGGCGAGATCGAGCGCCGTCTCGAGCGATTCCGCGACGCGGTTGCCGAGCCCGTCGCGCACGACGATGCGATCGACGACGACGGAGATGTCGTGCTTCAGCTTCTTGTTGAGCGCCGGCACCGCGTCGATCTCCAGCATCTTGCCGTCGATCTTGACGCGCTGAAAGCCGCGCTTCTGGAGATCGGCGAGCTCCTTGCGGTATTCGCCCTTGCGGCCGCGGATGATCGGCGCCAGCAGCAGCAGCCGCGTGCCCTCCGGCATGGCGAAGATGCGGTCGACCATCTGTGATACGGTCTGGCTCTCGATCGGCAGGCCCGTCGCCGGCGAATAGGGCACACCGACGCGCGCGAAGAGGAGGCGCATGTAATCATAGATCTCGGTCACCGTGCCGACGGTCGAGCGCGGGTTCTTCGAGGTCGTCTTCTGCTCGATCGAGATCGCCGGCGACAGCCCTTCGATCAGATCGACATCGGGCTTCTGCATCAATTCGAGGAACTGCCGCGCATAGGCCGAGAGGCTCTCGACATAGCGCCGCTGCCCCTCGGCATAGATCGTGTCGAAGGCGAGCGACGACTTCCCCGAACCCGACAATCCCGTGATGACCACCAGGCTGTCGCGCGGCATGTCGACATCGATGTTCTTGAGATTGTGCTCGCGAGCGCCGCGAACGCGGATGAGCTGCATGGGCTGTGGCTGTACCAAAGGGGCAGGAAACGACTATAGCGTCCGGCGCCGCCGCTAGGCTACCCCGGCCCGGCCGGAGGCGCGACAACCGGTCAAACTGCTAGTGACCGCCGCACCCGCGACGCGATAGCATGGGCTCGCGGAAACAACACCGGAGGAGACATGAGCGCGCCCGCCAACAAAGCCTGCGCCGTAGCGGATCTGGAGGAGGGAACGATCCTTGCCGTCGGCCAGATCGGAGCGCCGGCGGAGCGCGTCTTTCGCGCGCTCACCACCGGCGAGGAGATCACGCGCTGGTGGGGATCGCCCGAGATCTATCGCATCACCCAATGGCAAGGCGATCTTCGCCCGGGCGGCCGGTGGCGCGCCGTGGGCCAAGGCGCGGATGGCAGCGCGTTCAGGGTCGAGGGCGAATTCATCGAGCTCGTCCCGGTACGATCGCTCGTCCAGAGCTGGAAGCCCGATTGGGACGGCGGCCATGTCACGACGATCAGCATTCGCCTGATGCCCATCGAAGGCGGGACGCGTCTCACGCTCCGGCACGAGGGCTTCGCGGGTCGCGCGGATTCCTGCCGCGAGCATGCGGAGGGCTGGGAGCGGGTGCTCGCTTGGCTCGACCGCTACCTCGCGCCGGCCGCGCCGCCGCCGCGCTATTTCCTCTGCCGGCTGCTGCCGCCGCGGGCAAGCTTCATGCAGGACATGAACGCCGCCGAGGCGGAGGTCATGAAACGCCATGTCGCCCATTGGACCGGCCTCCTGCAGCAGGGTACCGCCATCCTCTTCGGACCGGTGGCGGATCCCCGGGGCGGTTGGGGCGTCGGCATCGTGCGCGCATCGGGCGAGGAAGAGATGGCGCGGCTGCGCGATGCCGACCCGGCCATCCGCTCCGGCCTCGGCTTTCGCTACGAGATCCTGCCGATGGTGCAAGCCGTCCTGCGCGAATAGAGTTCGGCCGATCACCCGGCGGCGCGCGGCGCCACCTCGCGCGGCGTCACCGTGAGCACACGCTTCTCGGCGCGGCGCAGCACGGTGAGCGTCGCGGGCTTGGCAACGCGCTCCTCGGTCAGGAGACGGTGAAGTTCATCGACCGTGCCGACGGGCTCGCCGGCGAAGCCGACGATGACGTCGCCCGAGAGCACGCCCGCCGCGCGCGCCGCGCCATCGGGTGCGGTCGCCTCGACCCGCACGCCGCTCTCGCGGGCCAAATCGTGGAAGCGCATGACGCGGCGCGGCAGCACGATATTCTGGCCGGAAAGCCCGATATAGGAGCGCCTGACGCGCCCGTCGCGGATGAGGCGCGCGGCCACGAATTCGACCGTATTGGCCGAGATCGAGAAGCAGATGCCTTGCGCCGCGGCGATGATCGCGGTGTTGATGCCGACGACCTCGCCGGCCGAGGTCACGAGCGGCCCGCCGGAATTGCCGGGATTGAGCGCGGCGTCGGTCTGGATGACGCTGTCGATGAGGCGTCCCGAGCGCGCGCGCAGGCTGCGGCCCAGTGCGCTGACGACACCCGCCGTCACCGTCGCCTGAAAGCCGAAGGGATTGCCGATGGCGATGACGAGTTGTCCCACGCGCAGCCGCCGCGCATCGCCCAGCCGCGCGAAGGCCGGTGCCTCGCCATCGAGGCGCAGCACCGCGAGATCGGTGTCGGGATCGTCGCCGACGAGGGTGGCGCCCATCATGCGGCCATCGGGGAACGTCGCGGTGATCCGCTTGGCGCCGCCCACCACATGGCTGTTGGTGAGCACATAGCCGTCGGGCGTGAAGACGACGCCCGACCCGGCGCCGCCGCGGCCGCGCGCGGCCTCGATCTGGAGATGGAGCACCGCGGGACCCACCCGCTCGGCGGCGCCCACCACCGCGCGCGAATAGGCGTCGAGCAGGAGATCGTCCTCGGCGGGCGCGGAAAGATCGGCGCTGGCGAGGTCGCGGGGATCATCGAGGATGGCGAGGGGCGTCAAGGCATTCATGATCGAGCCGGTCTTGAGAAGCAGGAGCGCTATAGATGGGCGCTGCTGCGGCACGTGACCAGGGGAGCGCAGCGAGGTGCATCGCCGGCCACGCTGCGCGCGTCATGGGCGATTGTTGGAGCCGCTGCCGCGGACCCGGCGTTCAACTGTGACAGGGCTTTGACTGGCTGCGGCCCCTGCGCCGTCCGACGAAAACGCCAGCCATCGCCCGCGAGGTGCCGCATGGAATTGCGCCGCTATCTGCCCGTCGCCGCCGTCTTAGCCGCTATCTTGTCGGCGTCCGGCTGCGCGCCTTATGACGAGCCGGCCTATACCTACTACCTCGTCCCCTGCGCGCCGGGCGCACCGCTCACTCAATCGGTGACGGCGATCCCGCCGCCCGGCGCGACGACGCCCGCGCCGCCGCCCCCGACCAACCCGCCGCCCGCAGCCGGCCAAATCCCACCGACCGCCAACAACTGCATCGCCGCGGTGCCGAACGACGCCTATGACTATGGCTATGGGTACGGATACTACCCCGGCGTCTATCCCGGCTACGATCCGTGGTACGGCGACTACGCCTTCGGCGCACCCTTCTTCGCGCCCTTTGGCGTCGTGGCACTCGGCCACCATCATTTCCACGATCACGATCGCGACCATGACCACGATCATGACCGGGGACATTTCAATCGCGGCATGCGCATGGGCGGGGTGCACGGCATGCATGCCGGTGTCGCCCATGGCGGCGCCGGTCACGCGGGCGGCGGACATGGCGGCGGGGGGCATGGCGGTGGCGGAGGCGGCGGCCATCGCGGTTGAGAGCGCCGAACGACCGGGCGCTATTTCGGCTGATTGCCGCGCTCGGCACGCCGCGCGTCGGTTTCGGCGAGCGTGCCGGCGATCCCGCTGGCAAGCTGCCCAAGCAGCCGGCTCATCGCGGCCGCCTCGCCGTCGCCGCCCGGCGCGGGTGAGTCGATGGCGAGAGCGACGTCGCGGCGCAGCACGAGAGTGCCGCGGTCGAGCAGCGACCAGCTTCCCTCGAGCGTGACCTTGTCCTTTCCGTCGGGGCCGAATTGGGCAATAGCGACGACGATCTGGCCGGTATGCGGCGGGGCGGGCGAGTCCGGAAGGATGACCTTGTCCTTGGGCAGGCGCGCGGCCAGGTCTTCCGATAGTACGCGCCGGCTCATCTCGCCGAGCGGCGCCGCCCAGCGGTCCTGATCGCTGACATCGACGGTATTGGCGCCGGTGGCGCGCACCATCTCCTTGCGGTCGAGCGCCGGCGGCAGGTGCACGGCGGCGACGGTCACGGGCGCGGCGACCGTGTCGCCGCGATGGTTCGCCTCGGGGACCGGCGACAGCGCGAAATAATGCGTCTTGGGACTCGAGCCGCAACTCGCCAGGAACAGCGCAATCGTCAACGGCATTATCGCGCGGCGCAAGGTCATTCTCCGGATCTGCCTCGGATGAGGGCTTCGGGGTGGCGATCGAGAAAATCCGCGAGGTCGCGCACCGAGCGGGCGGCCTCGGTGATCTCGCGCATCGCCTGCTGCGTGCTGTTCTGCGACGGCGTGCCGCCCAGCACCTTGTCCGCCGCCTTGGCCGCGGAATCGAGCTGGGCTGCCGTCCGGCGGAAGCTGGTCACCAGCTCGGCGATCTTGGGCCCCGCCTTGTCGGCCGTTTCATGCGCTTGCTTCAAGGTGGAGTCGAGCTGGGAAATGGCGTCGGTGAGGGCGGGCGATCCGACGATCCCGTTCACATGCTGGGTGATGTCGAGCAGGTTCTGCCCGATCTGGTCGATCGGCAGCTTGTTGATGCGCGCAATGACCGATTCGACGCCGCCTCCGGTTGCCGCGGGAATTTGCGGAACCCCCTTCACCGGAGCGGGCGGCGTCGCCGTTGCGCCCGGCACGATATCGAGCGTCACCTGCGCGTCGCCGATAACCGGCGGATCGCGTTCGAGCCGCGCTTGCAGCCCTTCGCGGATGAGCTTTTCCATCCCCGCGGCGAAGGCCGCCTTGGCCTCGGCGGGTGCCGCGCTCTCGATGGGAAAGAGCGAGGGATAAAGGGCCAGCGTCACCGGCGTCGCGATCTCGCCGCTCTCGGCATCGTAGCGGAAGCCGATATCCTTCACCTCGCCGATGGTGAAGCCGAGCAGCTTGACGGGTGCACCCTGTTTGAGCCGGCCGACGCTGCCATTGAGCGAGGCGCCATAGATCTCCGGCTCCTCATGCGCATTGGGGACGATCGGCTCGCGCGCCAGGCCGACGAAATGCGTCGCCTTGGTGCCGGGGCCGGGTTCCATGACGATGCTCGGCCCGGAGAGCACCGCGCCCAGCGAAGAAAGATCCGACAGGCTCGGATTGGCGCCCTTGAGCCAGAACCGCGTCCCCGTGGTGAGGAAGGGCGCGACGCTCTCATCGAGATGGACCGAGACGTCCACCGAATGTCCATCCTTGGCCAGCGCCAGACTCTTGCTGCGTCCGACGCTCATGCCGCGATAAGTGACATTCGTGTTTTCCTGCTTCATGCCGTGGACGTCGTCGAAGCTGATGGTGATGTCCTCGCCGCCTTCGAGGAGCGAGCGCCCTGCCCACCAGCCCACCACCAGCACCGCGGCGATCGGAATGGCCCAGATCCAGCCGGGCCATCGGGTCAATCGGACGGTCGCATTCGTCCGCATGCGCTCGGGGGAAGTCTGCTCGCTCACGACGGTCTCGATGATGCGGCATCCCACATCAGGCGGGGATCGAAGGTCACGGACGCGAACATCGTCAGCACCGACATCAGCATGAAGGCGGTCGCCCCCCAGCCGGCGGTGGCCGAGGCGATCGCGCCGAAATGCATGAGCGGCACGAAGAAGACGATGGTGAAGGGATCGGTCTTCGACCACCGCCCGAGCTCGGCGACGAGGCGGAAGATCTTCGTCTTGGTGACGAGATAGCGGCGCGAATGGCGGCCGACCGACAGCACGCACCAGCCGATCGCCACGATCTTGCCGAAGGGAATGAGGATGCTCGTGCAGAAGATGAGCGCGCCGAGCGGCCATAGATGATGGCGGAACAGCTCGCGCACGCCGGTAAAGATCGTATAGCGCACCTCGTTGCCGAGCTGATGGGAGGTTTCCATCGGCAGGAAATTGGCGGGGAAGAAGAGGGCGAAGGCGGCGATGAGGAGCGCCACGGTGCGCAGCACGGCGTCAGGCTTGCGGCTGTGCAGCCGGGCGCCGCAGCGCGGACATTTCCGTCCTTCGCAGGCGAGCGGCTGGACGAGATCGCAGGTCGTGCAGGAGAGCGTCTCGGAGCCCTCTTCCAATTCGACTTCGGGGCCGAGCGCGCGCCACACCGTGCGCTGATCGAGTGCCGCGCGCGTGAGCATGGTGAGAAAGCCGGCCGCCATATAGCAGGCGCCGCCCATCGCGATGCTGACATTGGCTTGGCTCAGATGAATGAGCCGGTAGTAGCCGACGAAGGACGCGAGCAGCCAGACATCCGACATCGCCCACATGTCGAGCCACATCGCCCAGCGGAACGCCGCGCCCGACCAGCGCGGCCGACGGCCGAGCCGCAGCGCGCCCAGCACCGCGATGAGCAGGCCGAAGCGAAAAAAGGGGAGGGCGATCACGAGGATGGCGGAGACGCCCGCGATCACGATCCAATCGTGGTCCCAGAGATCGGCGATGCCGGCGCCGATCACATTATCCATGTGAAAGCCATAGAGATTGATGCTCAGGATCGGCAGGAGATTGCCGGGGAAGAGCAGGAGCAGCGTTCCGATCGAGCAGGCCAGCGCCGCGCTGATGCTGCGCCCGCTCGTCTTCTCCAGGCTGCCGCGGCAGAGCCGGCAAATGGCGGCGCCCCGCGGCGGCAGCGGCGGAATATGCTCCAGCGTGCCGCAATCGGGGCAGGCAATCGTCACTTGAGGAATCCTACAAGAAGCGGAGACCTACCGCGAAACACGGGCTCGACAAGGGTGGTTCCGTCGCTGCCGCTTTGCGCCGCGGCGGCCCGTGCGGCTGGCGCTCCGATGGCTGCAAGGCCGCCCTGCGTCCTTCGAGACGCCCGCTTCGCGGGCTCCTCAGGATGAGGAGCACCCGTACCGGCATCATCGCAAGATGCCATCCGAGATCTCCCTCATCCTGAGGAGCCGCGGTCAGGCGGCGTCTCGAAGGACGCACACCCGCCTTGCAGCGACCTTACAGCGATTTAATCCTTCTGAAAGGCATAACACCGCGGTGGCGCCCGTAGATTAGGCAACAGCATGGGAGACGGCATCGCGCCGTTTCAGGAGGTCGAGATGAAGCGCAATTTCACGAGCATGGGCGCCGGCCGGTTTCGCACCGCGATCGCCGCGGCGGCCTTGGCGATAGCGGTCGCCGGGATCGGCAGCGCGCCGGCCCTGGCGCGCGAGGACGGCCATGGCGATTTCCATCGCGGCTGGGAGCATCGCGGCGGCTGGCATGGCGACCATGATCGCTGGCATCACGACTGGGATGATTGGCATGGCCGCGTCTGGGGCGGCTTCGTTCCGGGTTTCAGCTACGAGGTTCCCGTCTATCCTTATGCGGCGCCCTATGCCTATAGCTATGCGCCGCCGGTCTACAGCTATCCGCCCGGCTACTATTACGGCTGGTGACGTCTCCCTGAGGCGGCGATGCCGAACTCGTCGAGATAGGCCTCGAGCATCGCCGGGCGGGCCGTCGCATCGGCAAGGCCGACATAGCCGTCCGGACGCAACAGATAGACCGCGCCGCGCTCGAGGCCCTTCTCTGCCATGGCGTCGTGCCAGGCGAAGACATGGAGCGCCAACCCGCGCTTGCGGCAGGTATCGCCGAGCGCCGGCTCGGCCTCGCCATAGACATGGACCTGCCAGTCGAGCGCCGCGAGCGGCGCGTGGTTGTCCGCATATCCCGCGGCGGGCTCGCCGAGAATGATCCAGGGCAGGCGGTCGCCGCCCTGAACGCCGCCGGCGCGGCCGAGGCTCAAGCGGCTTTCGCGGTAATTGATGCCGGTCTGCGATACCGTGCGGAAGAGGAAGCGCCGCATCGCCTTGGTCGAGAGCAGCGGCGGCACCACGCGCGGCACGAGCTGGAGGCGCAGGAAGCGCGCGAGCCCGCCCTCGGCGGTCACCAGCGTAAAGATGCGATCCGTCGTCGCGACCAGGCGGCGGGCGAAGGCGATCCGCTCGGGCTCGTAGCTGTCGAGGATCGCGGCGTGGGCGCGGCCTTGCACGACGGCGGCGAGCTTCCAGGCGAGGTTCACGGCGTCGCCGATGCCGGTATTCATGCCCTGCCCGCCGACCGGACTGTGGATATGCCCGGCATCGCCGAGCAGGAAGGCGCGGCTGCGACGGAAATGCTCCGCGACGCGGTGATGCACGTGATAGGTCGAGAACCAATTCACCCTGTCGACACTGACCTTCGTGCGCTCGATAATGCCGCCGCTGACATCGTCCCAGGTGAGCCCCTCGTGCCGGGCCGCGGCGTCGGCGCGAACCGTGCCGATGAAGCGCGCGCGCCCCGCGCCCTTCAGCGGAAAGATGCCGAGGAAATCCGCCGTGTCGAGCGCCACATTGAGCTCGCCATTCATCACCGGCCCGCGCGCCTCGACATCGGCGACGTAGAAGAGCCGTGCATAGGTGCCGCCGGGAAAGCCGGTGCCGAGCTTCTCGCGGACCTTGGAATGGGCGCCGTCGCAGCCCGCGAGATAGGCCGCGCGGCATGTCTCCTCGCTGCCGTCGCCGCGCCGCAGCCGCGCGCGGATGCCGTCGGGCGTCTCGGTGAAATCGACGAGCTCGACCGGCCGCTCGACCTTGACGCCGAGCGCGGCCAAGCGCTCGATGAGCAGGCGCTCATGCTGGTCTTGCGGGTAAATCAGCATGAAGGAATAGGGGCTCACCCCCTTGCCGATTTCGCCCAAGGGCACATGGGCGGCGGGTTTGCCGCGGATCCAGAAGTTCAGCGCGTCGAAGCGATACCCGTCGGCGAGAAGCCGATCGGCGAGGCCGATCTGCCGGTAATATTCGAGCGTGCGCGCCTGTACCGCGACCGCGCGCGAGGTGGTGCCGGGCTCCGCCGCCTTGTCGATGATGCGCACCGCCGCGCCGAGCCGGCGCAGCCAGAGCGCCAGCACGAGGCCGGTAGGGCCGGCGCCGGCGATGAGGATTTGCGTATCGGCCATCGGCAATGCGCTTCCCTCTCGTCAATGGGGCGCGGTATCCGCATTGAATGGTAACACCTGGCCTGTAATATCCCGCCGATCAAATGTGGGCCGTTGCCGAAGATGGACAGCGCTCAGAGCCCTGTGTCGGTCCGGCCGATTGAAGCCGAGGATGCCGCACATATCGTCGCGATGGCGCATGAGCTTGCGGCCGCGGTCGATGATCCCGCGCCGTCGCTCGAAGCAAGCGACCTGTTGCGCGACAGCACGGGACCCGAGCGCTGGTTCGACTGTCTCGTGGCCCTCGCCGAAGGGCAGCCGATCGGCTACGCGACGCTCTGCCGTGGCTATGAGGCGCATACCGGCAAGCGCCGCCTATGGCTCGGCGATCTCTATGTGCGGCCGCAGGCGCGCCGGCTTGGCGCCGGCCGCGCCTTGATGACCGCCATCGCGGAGCATGCCGCGGCGCTGGGTTGCGATGCCATTTATTGGGAGCTGTGGCGGCAAAACGCGGCCGGCCGCGCCTTCTATCAGAAGCTCGGCGCCGTCGAAAGCGGCGAGATTGCGGTGTGGCGTCTGACCCTGACGTAAGCTCGCTCGGATCGACGGGGGCACGGCGCTTATGCCGTGAGTCTACCGCGACTGCCGCATATGCGGCTGCGCCGTCGTCCGTGCCGCCTGCGCCAGAAGGCTGACGGCGACGAGCACGACGATGTTCACGACGAGCGCGACGATGCCGATATTGAGATCCTGGATCTCATGCGGCAGCGCCGGGAAGAGCTTCCCGAGCGTCGTATGGGTCGAGGTCACGATGGCGACGGTGGCGACGCCGGCGAGGATGCCGGCGATCGCGCCCTCTTTGGTGACGATGTTGCGCGGCATGAGGCTCAAGACGAGCGCCGGGAAGAGCTGCGTGACGAAGCTGTATCCCATGAGGAGGAGGGCAACGATGGTGGCGCCGCCCTTGAGCGTGAAGCCGACGGCCACGAGGGCGACGACCGGCACCATGAGCCTTGCCAGCCGCGAGATCGCGGCTTCGCTCGCCGAGCGGTGGCTAAGGCGATAGAGATTGTGCGCGAGCAGCGTCGCGGCCGCCATGAGGATCATCGAGCCCGGCACCAGCGCGGTCAACACGCCGGCGGCGCCGATGATGCCGACGACCCAGGGGGCGAAGGTCTTGAGCGAGAGCCGGAAGAGCGCCAGATCGATCTCCGGCCCTTTCAATCCGGGAACCTGGAGGATCGCCGCGAATCCCACGAAGAAGACGAAGAGCAGGATGAGCTGATAGAGCGGCATGACGATGGCGTTGCGCCGGAAGGCGCGCGCCTCGCGCGCCGTGAAGATCGAGGCGAAGGAATGCGGCCACATATAGAAGCCGAGTGCGGTCAGGAGCACGGTTGAGGAGAACCACCACAGGCTCTCGCCGCGCGCGGGGAGCGCGAGGAAGCCGGGCTTCGCCGCATCGACCGCGCGGAACATCTGCTCGAGCCCGCCATAATAATGGGTCGGCAGGTAGACCCCGAGAAACACCACGACCGCGAGAATCATCGCGTCCTTGGCGACGGCGGTCCAGGCCGAGCCATGGACGCCCGACACCATGACGTAGAGCGTCACCACGACGGCACCGATCCAAATCGCCAGCGTCGAGGAGACCGCGCCATAGCCTGCGGCCTCGACGATGATGCCGAGCCCTTTCAACTGCAGGACGAGATAGGGGATCATCGCGACGAGTCCGACGAGGGAGACGATCACGCCGAGCGTCGGGCTCTCATATTTCCGCACGAAGAAATCGGATTGCGAGATGAGCCGGTTCTCCTTGGCATAGCGCCAGATCGCCGGCAGGAGCCAATAGGAGAGGATATAGGCGAGGCAGCCATAGCCCAGGATGTAATAGGCCGGTCCGCCCTTGCCATAGGCGTAGCCGCTGCCGCCGAGAAAGGTGAAGGTCGTGTAGATCTCGCCCGCCATCAGCAGGAAGACGAAGATCGCGCCGAAGCCGCGGCCGCCGACGCTCCATTGCTCGAGCGTCATCTCGCGCCCGCGCCCGGCGCGCAAGCCCAGCGCCAGCGCGAGGAGCGCCGTGAGCGCGATGATGGGAAGCGCCGCGTTCACTTGCCGCCCTCGCCGCGATTGGCGGGATCGAAGGCGTAGATCACCGCCATGATCGCCGAGGTGAGGAGGATCCAAAGCACGATCCAGGCGAGCAGCAGCGGCATCCCGGCGACGAAAGGCTCGACCCGGTTGACGAAGAAGACGCCGACGAGAAGGGCGATGAAGGGAAGCAGCGCCAGGAGATTGAGCGGGCGCATGGGGCCTCGCGAGAGATCGTGTCTGTCGAAGAACTACCGGAAGGTGTGAGTCGTTCCCGTGAGGTGGGAGTGCCTTGCCTCGTTGCTCCATGACGTGGCACTAAAAGTCCTTCTCCGCCCGCTTGCGGGGGGAGAAGGATTAGGATGAGGTGGGTCGAGAGACAGCACGACAATCGCCCTGGAATCCCCCACCTCACCCGACCTCTCCGCCCCGGTGGCGGAGAGGAGCTCAATGGAGGATGCAATCCCGATGACCATCGACATCCCGCATCTCCGCGCGCAGCAACGGCCGCAGGGCTTGCCGTTTCGCATCGCCAAGCTCGGTCATGTCGTGCTCAACGTCGCCGATCTCGCGCGGTCGGTCGAATTCTACACGCAGGTCCTCGGCTTCTCGGTGTCGGATATCTATCCCGAGAGCATGGTGCCGGGCGGGATGGCGTTTCTGCGCTGCAACAGCGATCATCATTCGGTGGCGCTCGTCGGCAGTCTGAAGCGGCCCGCGGCGAGCGCCGAGCTGCATCATCTCGCCTTCGAGGTCGGAACGCTCGATGAAGTGCTGCGCGCGCGCGACCATCTGCGCCGCCACCAGGTGCCGATCGATTTCGAGGGACGTCGCCGCGCCGGGGTCCAGATCGCCGTCGAGTTCCGCGATCCCGACGGGCATCGGCTCGAGATCTTCTGGGGTGTCGATCAGGTCGGGAGCGACGGCATCACGCGGCCGGAAAGCGAGTGGAAATGGGCGCATAGCCTCGAAGAAGCGATCGCCGATCCCGTGCGCGGCCAGGACACGACGGTGCAGGACCCGTCGCTGCGGCGGCGCTGAGCGGGGCAGGGCATGCCGCCCCTCACCATCGCGATCGGCTCCTATGGCCTCACCCGCGCGCTCAAGGAGAAGCGCGTCCCGTCGGAGCGGCTGGCGCTCGATTTCGTCGAGATCGCGCCCATCACCAAGGCGATGCGGCGCATGGTCAGGAGCCTCGATCTCGACATCTCCGAGATGGCCTTCACCACCTATCTCTGCGCCAAGGCCTTGGGGAAGCCGATCACCGCGCTTCCCGTCTTCCTCACGCGCAATTTCCATCATTGGGCGGCGTTCCGCCATCGCAGCGCCGGCATCGCCTCGCCCAAGGATCTCGAAGGGCGGCGCGTCGTCGTCAATCGCGGCTATACCGTCACCACGGGCTTGTGGATCCGCGGCATCCTCAAGACGGAGTATGGCGTCGACCTCGACAAAATCACCTGGATGCCGACCGATGAGGAGCATGTCGCGGAATATGCGGCGCCCGCCAATGTCGATTATGCCTGGCGCGGCCGCGACGCCGCCGAGCTGCTGCTTTCGGGCGCGGCGGATGCCGGGATCGGCGACATCAGGACGGAGTTGCCCGACATCACGCCGCTCATCCCCGAAGCGCGCCAGGCGGGCTTCGCCTATTACCGCCGCACCGGCATCTATCCGATCAATCATGCCGTCGTGGTGAAGGACGATCTGCTCAAGGCCGATCCTGCGATCGCCGCCGAACTCGTGCGGCTGTTCACGGCATCGAAAGCCGCCTATCTCGGGGAACTCGCCGCCGAGGCCGCGCGCTCGCCCGCCGACGAGGCCGCGCGCCAGCTCAGCCGCGTGGTCGGCGATCCCTTTCCCTTCGGCGTCGCCGCCAATCGGAAGGCGATCGAGACGATCGTCGATTTCGCCTGGGATCAGCGGGTCATTCCGCGGCGGCTCGGCGTCGAAGAGCTTTTCGCGGTTGACACGATTGGCGAGGCCTGAGAGCAGTTGAAAGCAAGCGGCTCATCGTCTAAGCGACCTGCTGCATGACCGCCCTGCGTCCTTCGAGATGCGCCCTGCGGGCGCTCTTCGGGATGAGGGCGGACCGAGTGTGGCCTCATCCTGCGGAGGCCGCTTGATTGATCCCGCGTCCTTTCAGGAGGCCCTATTCTCATGACCATCGGCTTCAGGATCGCGCGGCGCATGCGCAAAGTCGACGCGCGTGTCGTCGCGAAATTCAAGGCGCTGCCGCTCGCCAATATCAGCGACAGCATGTGGCGCATGGCGGCGGGCGGGGCGCGGCTCCGGCCGATGCATGGAAGCGGGGTCATGGCGGGGCCGGCGCTTACGGTGAAGACGCGGCCCGGCGACAATCTCATGGTGCACAAGGCGATCGACATGGCGGAGCCCGGCGATGTCATCGTCGTCGACGCCGGCGGCGATCTCACCGCCGCCATCATCGGCGAACTCATGGCGACCCATGCCGAGACGCGCGGGGTCGCCGGCATCGTCATCAATGGCGCAATCCGGGATTCGGCGGTGCTGCGCGCCGGATCCTTCCCCGTCTTCGCCGCGGGCGTCACCCATCGCGGTCCCTACAAGGACGGGCCGGGCGAGATCAATGTGCCGGTGGCGCTCGACGGCATGGTGATCGAGCCGGGCGATCTCGTCCTGGGCGATGATGATGGCGTGCTGGCCGTCCCCTTCGACGCGGCCGAGACGGTCTACGCGCAGGCGCAGGCGAAATTCGCGGCCGAGGAGAAGCAGCGCGCGGCGATCAAGGCGGGCACGGTCGATCGAAGCTGGGTCGATCAAAGCCTCAAGCGGCTCGGCTGCGAGATTCTCTGAAGGAGATCCGGCATGATCATCGATTGCCACGGCCATTACACGACGGCGCCGCCGGCGCTTCAGGCGTTTCGCGACCGGCAGATCGCGGCGATGGTGGAAGTGCAGCACCGCCCCTTGGCCGCGCGGCTCGAGATCAGCGATGACGAGATCCGCCGCAGCATCGAAGGCGCGCAATTGAAGCTCCAGCGCGAGCGCGGCACGGACCTCACCATCTTTTCGCCGCGCGCCTCGGGCATGGGCCATCATCTTGGCAACGCCGAGACGAGCCTTGCCTGGTCGCGCATTTGCAACGATCTCGTCCATCGCGTCTGCACGCTCTTCCCCGAGAATTTCGTCGGTGTCTGCCAGCTTCCGCAATCGCCGGGCGTGCCGCCGGCCAACTGCGTCGGCGAGCTCGAGCGCTGCGTCAAGGAGCTCGATTTCATCGGCTGCAATCTCAATCCCGATCCCTCGGGCGGGCATTGGCGCGATCCGCCGCTCACCGACCGCTGGTGGTATCCGCTCTATGAGAAGATGGTGGAGCTCGACGTGCCCGCGATGATCCATGTGAGCGCGTCCTGCAACCCCAACTTCCACGCGACGGGCGCGCATTACATCAATGCCGACACCACCGCCTTCATGCAGTTCATCACCTCGGATCTCTTCAAGGACTTTCCCAACCTGCGCTTCATCATCCCGCATGGCGGCGGCGCCGTGCCCTATCACTGGGGGCGCTATCGCGGGCTGGCGCAGGACATGAAGCGGCCGCCGCTGGCGGAGCTGCTGCTCAAGAACGTCTTCTTCGACACCTGCGTCTACCACCAGCCGGGGATCGACCTCCTGACCAGGGTGATCCCCGTTGACAACATCCTCTTCGCCTCCGAGATGGTGGGCGCGGTGCGAGGTATCGATCCCGAGACCGGGCATTCCTACGACGACACCAAGCGCTATATCGATGGGGTGTCGTGGCTCTCGCCCGACGACCAGCGCAAGATCTTCGAAGGGAATGCCCGGCGCGTATTCCCGCGATTGCCCGGCCGAGATGGAGGTGAAAATAGAGGCGTTGGTGGTAGAAAATAGTTCTTGATTTGTTCTGTTGGGCCGCTATGATCGACCCCTGATTCCGAGGCGCAGGCGCTCGAAGGAGGTGGCGATGAACGCCTATGAAGCGGTCGATGAGTATCTGGTGGCGACCTGCCGGCTCCATTTGGAGGAGGTGCTGTGCGATGGCTGCTATGTCGGCCGGCTCAGTCCGCTCATCGGCGACCACGCCCGGATCATGCCGCGCCTCATCCATTCGGTCGCGGAAGAGGATGGCGGCGTATCAAATACTTACGAGGGAATCCTCGTGCTCGACGAGATCTGGTACCGCTTCCGCTGCCATGTCTTCATCGATGGCGGCGGGCAGCGCTTCCTCGCCGATGTGAGCGCCTTCGAGGCCGTCGAATGGCGGGCGCGGGTGGCGGTGCCGGCGTGAGGCGGCTAGAATGACCCCTTCACCAGAGGGGAGGAGGGATAGATGGCCGGAAGCGTCAACAAGGTGATCCTGGTCGGCAATCTCGGCCGCGATCCCGAGATCCGCTCGATGCAGGACGGGAACCGCATCGCCAATCTCTCCGTCGCCACCTCGGAGTCCTGGCGCGACCGCAACACCGGCGAGCGCAAGGAGCGTACCGAGTGGCATCGCGTCGTCGTCTTCAATGACCGTCTCGTCGAAGTGATCGAGAAATACCTGAAGAAAGGCGCCAAGGTTTACCTCGAAGGCGCGCTGCAGACACGCAAATGGACCGACAATTCCGGCCAGGAGCGCTACACGACCGAGGTAGTGCTGCAACGCTACCGGGGCGAACTCACCATGCTCGATGGCCGCGGCGGCGGCGGCGAGGGCGGCTATGCCGATGATAGCCCGCCCGCCGAGGAGTACGGCGCGGCGCCAAGCGGCCGGGCCATGGGCGGCGGCCGCGGCGGCGAGCGCAAGGCGCCCATCCAGGAGCTCGACGACGAGATCCCGTTCTAGCCGATAATCTTCCCTCGGGCCGCCTGCTATCCCTGCTCATGGACGGTATTGCGGCGCGTGGTAATCGCAATCAGCACCGACGGCTCTTGCACAATCAAACGATGCCAGATCCCGGCCGGAACAATGACGGCTGCTTGCGGGGCCAACGGCCTTGCCCCTTTCTCTCGAAGCTCAACCGAAAGAGAACCCGACGCCAAAATGAGGAGCTGGTCCGCGGCTTGTGCTCCGGTATCTACAAACGCCATCGCCGCGACGGCGCGCCGGGGCGTGAGCGCAAGCGCCGAGGGAAGCCGGCGCCCCGGCATTGGATCATCCTCATGGGGAGGCGGGGCTCTCTGCCGCGTTCATCGCGGCCCCTCGCAGCCGCCGCGGCGCAGGAGCTGTTTTCACCCTTTACCGGCGGCCTCCAAACGACACATATCACATTGATATTGCGACGCTTCCTTCCTCCTTTGGAAGCTTTGCCGCAGGCCGGCCGCCATTGTTCCAATGCGTGATATGGGCTATCATCGCTGACGCTTGAACGCTGGCTTTCCAGGCCGGCGTTTCCTTTATCGGCATCGCCCGTCCGGACCCTCCTTTGGCAACTCCCCCGACCCCTCCCGCGCCGCTCGATATCACGCCCGTTTCCATCGAAGAGGAGATGAGGCGCTCCTATCTCGACTACGCGATGAGCGTGATCGTGGCGCGCGCGCTCCCCGATGTGCGCGACGGGTTGAAGCCGGTCCATCGCCGTATCCTTTTCTCCATGAAGGAGAATGGCTACGACTGGAACCGCTCCTATCGCAAATCGGCCCGCGTCGTTGGCGATGTCATCGGCAAATACCATCCGCATGGCGATCTCGCGATCTATGACGCGATGGTGCGCATGGCGCAGGATTTCTCCATGCGCGTGCCGCTCATCGACGGGCAGGGCAATTACGGCTCGATGGATGGCGACCCACCGGCGGCGATGCGCTATACCGAGGCGCGGCTCGCGCGCATCGCCGATGCGCTCCTCGACGATCTCGACAAGGAGACGGTCGATTTCCAGCCGAATTATGACGGCCAGGAGCAGGAGCCGCGCGTTTTGCCCGCGCGCTTTCCCAACATCCTCGTCAATGGCGGTAGCGGCATTGCCGTCGGCATGGCGACCAACATTCCCCCGCACAATCTGGGCGAGGTGATCGATGGCTGCCTTGCTTACATCGACAATCCCAACGTCACCACCGACGAGTTGATGGAATTGATCCCGGGTCCGGATTTCCCGACCGGAGGGATCATTCTCGGCCGGTCGGGCGTCCACGCCGCTTATAAGCTCGGCCGCGGCTCGGTCGTGATGCGCGGCAAGACTCATGTGGAGGAGATCCGCAAGGATCGCGAAGCGATCGTCGTCACCGAGATGCCGTATCAGGTCAACAAGGCGCGCATGATCGAGCGCATGGCCGAGTTGGTGCGCGAGAAGCAGATCGATGGCATCGCCGATCTCCGCGACGAGTCCGATCGCGACGGCGTCCGCGTCGTCATCGAGTTGAAGCGCGACGCCGTCGCCGACGTCGTTCTCAACCAGCTCTATCGCTACACGCCCCTGCAAACGAGCTTCGGCGCCAATATGCTGGCCCTCAATGGCGGCCGGCCGGAGACGATGACGCTGCGCGATATCATCGCGGCTTTCGTCGCTTTCCGCGAAGAGGTCGTCACCCGGCGTACCATCTTCCTGCTGCGCAAGGCGCGCGAGCGCGCGCATATCCTGCTCGGTCTGGCGATCGCCGTCGCCAATATCGACGAGATGATCGAACTGATCCGGCGCGCCCCCGATCCGCCCGCGGCGCGCGTGGCGCTTCTCTCCCGGAGTTGGCCCGCGGCGGAGGTGGCCTCGCTTATCGCGCTCATCGAGGAGACCGGCCGCGGCGGCGCGCAGGCCGATGGCACGTATCGTCTGTCCGACGAGCAGGCGCGGGCGATCCTGGACCTTCGGCTGCAACGGCTCACGGGCCTCGAGCGCGACAAGATCGCCGAGGAACTCGACGGCATCGTCACCGAGATCAAGGGATATCTCGAAATCCTCGGCTCGCGCGTGCGGCTCCTCGAAGTGCTGCGGCAGGAGTTCGGCGAAATCAAGGAACAATTCGCGACGCCGCGTAAGACCGTCATCGAAGATCTCGAATTCGAGGCCGACATCGAAGCGCTCATCCAGCGCGAAGACATGGTCGTGACGGTCAGCCATGCGGGCTACATCAAGCGCGTGCCGCTTTCGACATATCGCGCGCAGCGCCGGGGCGGGCGCGGTCGCTCCGGCATGGCCGTCCGCGAGGAGGACTTTCTAAGCCAAGTCTTCGTCGCCTCGACGCATGCGCCGGTGCTGTTCTTCACCTCCACGGGCCGCGTCTACAAGCTCAAGGTCCATCGCCTGCCGATCGGCACGCCACAGGCACGCGGCAAGGCCATGGTCAATCTCTTGCCGAATCTGGCGCCGGGCGAGGGTATCTCGACCGTGCTGCCGCTGCCGGAAGACGAATCCTCCTGGAGCAATTACACGGTGATCTTCGCGACGGCCAAAGGCAATGTGCGGCGGAATGCCTTGTCCGATTTCGGCAATGTGCTGGCCGGCGGCAAAATCGCGATGAAGTTCGAAGGCGAGGATGCCGATGATCGGTTGATCGCCGTTGCGATCGGCGGCGCCGATCACGACGTGCTCCTGGCCACCCGCAATGGCCGCTCGATCCGCTTCCCCGCCAGCGATGTGCGCGTCTTCACGGGCCGGAGCTCGGTCGGCGTGCGCGGCATCAAGCTCGCCGATGGCGATGCGGTCATCTCGCTGTCGATCCTCCGTCACGAAGAGGTCGACCCTGCCACGCGCAATGCCTATCTGCGCCTCGCCAATCAGCGCCGGCGCTCCAATGGCGAGGAGACCGACGTCGCCGAGACCGCCGAGCCGGAGGAAGGCGAGAACGACGCCGTCGCCGAGACGACGATCTCCGAGGAGCAGTTTGCCGATCTCGCCTCGCGCGAGGAGTTCCTGCTCAGCATCACGGAAAAGGGCTATGGCGTCCGCACATCCGCCTACGACTACCGCATCACCGGCCGCGGCGGCCAAGGCATCGAGAACATGCGCTTCGGTGCGCGGCAAGACGCCATGGTCGCCGTCTTCACAGTCGGCGAGCGCGATCAGATCATGCTGGTGACGGATACCGGCATGGTCATTCGCGTGCCGGTCGACGGCATCAGCATCAAGCGCCGCCGCAGCCAAGGCATCGTGGTTTTCAAGGTCAGCGACGGCGAACGCGTGGTCTCGGTGGCGCATCTTGCAGAGACAGGGGAGAATGGCGCCGCCGAGGAGGAGGGCGAGGGCGGCGCATCGGGAGAGGCGGGCGCGCCGCCGCAGCAAGGGGGTGGAGAATGAGCAAGTTGCGCACCGGCGTTTATCCCGGAACTTTCGATCCCATCACGAACGGCCACACGGACATCATTCTTCGCGCAACCAAGATCGTCGACCGCTTGGTGATCGGCGTCGCCGAGAATATCGGCAAGGGACCGCTCTTCAGCGCCGAAGAACGCGCCGACATCGTGCGCGAGGAGATCGCTCACCTCGCGGATGCGCAGACGCGCAAGCGTGTCGTCGTCCGCCTTTTCGACAATCTGCTCATGCATTTCGCCATGGAGATGGAGGCTTCGATCATCGTGCGCGGCTTGCGTGCCGTTTCCGATTTCGAATACGAGTTCCAGATGGCCGGCATGAATCACCGTCTCAATCCGCAGATCGAGACGGTGTTCCTCATGGCAAACGACAAGTATCAATTCATCTCATCGCGTCTGGTGAAGCAGATCGGCGAGCTCGGCGGCGACATTTCGCATTTCGTCAGCCCGCGCGTCGCCGCGCGGCTCATCGACCGCTACGGCCGTAGCGCCCCGGCGAAGACGAAGAAGCCGGCGGCAATGAAATAATAGCTCTCCGCCGTCAGCTATCGGCCAAAAGCTGAAAAGCCGATAGCTGACGGCCGATGGCCTTCTTCGCTACGCCGCCTTCAGCAACGGGTTCTGCTCGCGCTCAAGGATCTTGCGCACCGCCGGGCGCTGGAGCATGCGATCCTTCCAGGCCGTGTAGTTCTTCAGATCCTTCACGGGCAGTTCGACACGCGCGCCCCAGCCATAGAAAACGAGCGCATAGGGATCGCAGGTCGTGAATTGAGAACCTTGCATCCACTGTTTGCCCGCAAGCAGGCCGTCGATCTCCTGAAGCGCCGCAAAGAAGGTCTTGCGGCCGGTTTCCTTGATGCTGGGCAACGCCGCCTGATCTTCGCTGAAGCGCTCGGGGCGGAAGATATGCGTGAATGCCGGGTGAACCGAATTCGAGAGCCACGCCATCGTCGAGATGCAGCGGGTCCGGCCGATGATGTCTTCCGGGAAAAGCTTCGCTTCCGGGAAACGCATGGCGACATAGCTGAGAATCGCCGTGTTCTCGGTGATGACGCTGCCATCATCGAGCCTGAGCGCCGGCACCTTGGCGCGCGGATTGATCTTGAGATAGGAGTCAGTCTTGTGCTCGCCCTTGGCGAGCAGCACCGGCTGCGCCTCGTATGGCGCCCCGCTTTCCTCCAGGGTGATATGCGATGCCATCGAGCAGGCGCCAGGGCTGTAAAAAAGCGTCAGCATGAGCAACGTCCTCCACATCTTTTTCGCGATGCCGGAGTGTGGCTTCCCGCCTTCCCGCTGTCCAGAGGCGCTTCCGGCGGGCGTCGGCGGGATCGCAGCCACCGGTTGAAAACTCTTCGGCCGGCGAAGCCCGAGCGCTTGTCACGAATTCGTTAGCGAGGTGCGGCGAACCAGCGAACGCCACCACCGTTCGTGGTCGGAGGTGCAGGATCATGACGCCCTTGGCGCGGCGCAGCATCGAGCTCTTCCGTCATCGCATATTCAATCCGATCGATAGAGTCATTTTGACGCCTCTCATGCGCTACAAGCTGCGGCGCGAGCTGCCGGTCATGATGCGGACACGGCAGATCCTGGCGGGGATCGAGACCGTGGCCTATGTCGACGAGCATTTGCGGGAAGCGAAGGCGCTGACCACCGGCACGGAAATTCTACGGCACGCCCTGAGCCTCGCTCCTCAAGAAGGGCTCTATCTCGAATTCGGCGTGGCCAGCGGCACCACCATCAACATCATCGCTTCGCTAACCAAAGCGATTGTCCATGGCTTCGATTCCTTCGAGGGACTCCCCGAGGATTGGTGGGGCGTCTACAAGAAAGGCACATTTGCCTCGCCCGGACGTCGGCCGAAAACGCGCAAGAATGTGAAGCTGCATATCGGCTGGTTCAACGACACGCTGCCGCGTTTTCTGGAGACCCATCGCGAACCCGTCGCGTTCCTGCATATCGACTGCGACGTCTACTCATCGGCCAAGACGGTCCTCGACCATCTCAGGGACCGCATCCGTCCCGGTTGCGTCATCGTTCTGGACGAATACTTCAATTATCCCGGATGGCGCCAAGGCGAGTACAAGGCCTTTCACGAGTTCCTTGCCAAGACCGGGCTGCACTATCGCTACCTCGCCTACAACGAGTGCGGCGAGGGCGTTGCGGTGATCATCACCGAAGAGGTCTAGCCGTGGACGCGCAACGCCTGCGGCGATCGGCTCTGCCTGGGCCAATGAGGCGCGAGACCGCCGGCGCGGGCCACGGGCTTGCGGTCAATTGGGCCGCTTCGTCAGCCGCGTAATCTGGATCTCGGCCTGCGGCTCGCCGCCGGCGGCGGCTTTGCCATACCATTGAAGCGCGCGCGCCGTGTCGCTGCGAACACCGCGCGTCGCGAGCCGACCGAGAAAGAACGGGTCGTAGGTCTTGGCCAGGCTCATCGCGGCTTTCGCGCTGCCTTGCTCGGCGGCCCGCTCATAAAAAACGCGCGCGGCGGAAACGTCGCCGGTCGTCATCAATTGGTCGCCGCGCTCGATGAATTCGGCAATCTCCTGCGCCGAGAGCGCTGAAGCTTCGCTCTGGACCTCGACTTGCGGCGCCGGTTCGGGTGCGGGCGTCGGGGGGATCTCGGGAAGGGGCTCGACGACGACCGGTGCAGGCTCCGGCGGAGGCAGCGTGGCGACTGCTGGCGGCGGCGGTGCGGGCTCGTGCTTGGCGGGCTGCAACAACGCGAAGAAGTAGGGACCTGCGGCGATGACAAGGGCGAGGCAGGCAAGCACCAGAAGGAGCCTCATGACCGGCGTGTTCTGTCGCTCGACCACAGGCTCCGGCGCCGCTTCGGCAGCCTGTGCGAGAGGCGTCGCGACCGGCTCGCGCGCATTCGCGCCCGCCGGAGCCGTGATCGGGAACGGCATCACCGTTGCCGTGCTCTCCGGAGGCACGGCATTGCCCTCCTCTTCATAAGACCAATACCAAGGCTTGAAGCCCGAGGCGGAGGCATCGCCCTTGCTGGCCAGCACCTGGTCGCGAATGGCGGGCGACGCGCTCGCGCGCGGGGCCTCACGCGATTGGCGTGGCGGTGGCGGCGCCGGCTCCGTCGCGGCCGGCGTATCTTTGGCGCTCAGCAATGTCGAGGACAGAGCCGAGCGCTTTCCTCGGTTGACCATCGAAGTCCTCATCCCCGCGCGAGCGGTTGTTCGATCCGATCTATACGATTTACTGGTTAAACGAGGGGGATTGTAGGCGAAGTCGAATATTGATGGGGATCTTTCACCTCCAGTTTTATTCGACCTTGCCTCAAATTTTACGAACGCTTACTCGCCGCAGAATACCTCGATCCCGCGGCGACATCTGGTGGGCAGGGGCTTACCGCTCCTCGCTCTTCACGGCGACCCAGTGCGCCTCCATCTCGGCAAGGCCGGCCGTCTCCGGCGAGAGGCCCGCTGCCTCGAGCCGCTCTTCCACATGTCGGAAGCGACGCTCGAACTTGCGGCACGCTGCGCGCAACGCCTGATCCGGATCGACCTCGACCCGGCGGGCCAGGTTGACCACGGCGAAGAGCAGATCACCGATCTCATCGGCGAGCCGCGCGGGGTCAGCACCGTGGTCGAGGACCTCGCGCAATTCAGTGACCTCTTCCTCGATCTTGTCGAGAATCGGCGGCACGGTCGGCCAATCGAAGCCGACGCGCGCGGCGCGGCGCTGAAGCTTGAGCGCACGGGTCAGCGCGGGCAGCGCGGCGCCGATCCCATCCAGCGCGCTGTGGCGTTCATGGGAATTTGCGGCCTTGGCGCGACGCTCCGCGGCCTTGTGCTCTTCCCAGGCCGCTGTTTGTGCCGCCGCATCGGCGATCTCTACGTTGCCGAAGACATGCGGATGGCGGCGCAACATCTTCTCCGCGATCGCGCGAGCGACATCGTCGAAAGCGAAGAGGCCGGCCTCCTCCGCCATCCGGGAATGAAAGACGACCTGAAACAGGAGGTCCCCGAGCTCTTCCCTGAGCGCCGCTGGATCGCCGCGTTCGCATGCCTCGGCGACCTCATATGCTTCTTCGATCGTGTAAGGCGCGATCGAGGCAAAGTTCTGTTCGCGGTCCCACGGGCAGCCATTCGCCGGATCACGCAGACGGGCCATGATCTCGAGAAGGCGGGACAGGTTCGGCGTCTCCGCCACGTCACTTGGCCTGCCGCTCGCCATAATGCAGCACTTTCACCTTCTCGAGCGTGACGAGTCCGCCCTTCATCATCCCGTCGAGCAAGGGGAGGAAGGCGTCGATCTTCTCCTCGCTGTCGATGATCTCGACGGTC
>Ga0209062_1001522_pt1 | contig 39749 bp, 40 predicted proteins | sample Coa_R2_2_FD_187158 | JGI IMG/M metagenome (GOLD analysis project Ga0209062, IMG submission 187158) | Surface soil microbial communities from Centralia Pennsylvania, which are recovering from an underground coalmine fire - Coalmine... | ecosystem: Environmental > Terrestrial > Soil > Unclassified...
GGCAATTTCTTTCGCGGCGTAGCTGTGCAGGCGAAGAACATGGACCGCGTTTCCGCCGACCACATGGGCATGCTGGCGACCGTCATCAATGCCCTCGCTCTTCAGGACGCGCTGGAAAAAGAGGGAGTTCACACACGCGTCCAGTCTGCGATCGAAATGAACCAGGTGGCTGAGCCATTCATCCGTCGGCGGGCTATTCGCCACCTGGAAAAAGGGCGCGTGGTGATTTTCGCCGGCGGTACCGGCAATCCTTATTTCTCTACTGATACGGCTGCATCCCTACGAGCGATGGAGATTAAGGCTGATGCGATCCTGAAAGCTACCAAGGTGAACGGCGTCTACGACGCTGACCCCATGCTGGTAAAAGACGCCAAGATGTTCGAGTCCATCAGCTATCTCGATGTTTTGAGCAAGGGCTTGAAGGTAATGGATGCCACCGCGATCAGCCTGTGCCGCGATAACAATCTTCCCATCATCATCTTCAATCTCAACAACCACGGGAACATACGGCGGGTCGTACTGGGCGAGAAGGTGGGCTCACTGGTGAGCGCTTAAGAAGGAACTGAGCGGACAAAACCATCAGAGCGTTTTTCGTCTCAGTCATCTGCGACCTGTGCGGTGAAAATGTGCCTTAACATCGCCGACGATTTATAATCCCCCGTTTGCATTTCATTGATACTGGAGTCTATATGGCGCAATCGACCATGGCTGCCGTTGCCGCACTGAAAGACACGTATGGACAATTAAAGTCCCGCATGGAAAAGGCAGTTGAGGATTTTCGTCGTGAAATGGCGGGTGTGCGCACGGGCCGTGCGTCGGTACACATGCTAGACAATGTCCAGATCGAGTACTACGGCTCCATGATGCCCTTGAACCAGGTCGCTCAGGTACATGCCCCGGAAGCGCAGTTGATCACCGTCCAGCCTTTCGACCCAACATCTCTACCTGGAATTGAAAAAGCGATTCGCAGCTCGGAGCTGGGCTTGAACCCGATGAATGACGGCAAGATCATTCGCGTGCCGGTCCCGCCGCTTACCGAAGAACGTCGCAAAGACATGGTGAAGCACCTCCATCGCTTGCTCGAAGACCATCGCACTGCGGTGCGCAATGTCCGCCGTGACGGCAATGAAGCCATCAAGAAAGCACTGAAAGATAAAAAGATCACCGAGGACGAGGAGCGGCGCTCGTTGGAAGAGATTCAGAAGCTCACCGACGACGAGATCAAGAAGATGGAAGAAATGAGCAAGGTCAAAGAAAAGGAAGTGCTTGAGCTGAAGTAGGTTCCAAGAAAAGACAACATTTGAGAGCGGCCGCTCTTTGTGTCTAGACGTTAGAAATCGCATGTCACGGCCGGAGTAGAGGGTTGTCTTAACCCTTTACACCTGAATCAGTACCTCCGAAGATGCGCATTAGGCGGTTCTCCGGGTGGCGCACATCAACCCAGAGTTCCTACAATAGAAGGATGCTACGGCAACGTTTTATCATGTGCCTTTGCCTTCTTCTACTTACGTCGGCGATCTCTGTGATGTCCGATACCGCGGCATTCGATCTCGCGGGTCCGCAGCTTGATATTAAAGTCACGCGAAACGGGAAGACTCTCCCGATTGCGGCAGTTCCGAATCTGCAACCTGGAGACAGGATCTGGATTCATCCGGATTTTCCCGACGAGCAATCGGTCCATTACCAGATGGTTGTAGCGTTTCTGCGCGGGTCTACCAACCCACCGCCAGAAAACTGGTTCACGCGCGTGGAAGCTTGGGACAAACACGTCAGGGACGAGGGAGTGGTTATTACCGTCCCTGACGATGCACAACAGGCGCTGCTGTTTCTTGCTCCGCAGACCAGCGGAGGCTTTGGTGTCCTGCGCGGCGCGGTTCGCGGCAAGCCAGGCGCATTCGTACGTGCCTCGCAGGATCTGAATCGGGCAAGCCTTGACCGCACGCGCCTCGACTTCTATCTCGCTGCCGTGAAGCAGACCAACGACACTAATCCCGAGAAGCTGAAGTCGCGCTCGACACTGCTGGCACGCAGCTTGAACGTTAAACTCGACAATGAGTGCTTCGACAAACCCAGCGAACAGCAGGCGCCCTGCCTGGTGCAGAACACGGACCAACTCGTGCTTGACGATGGCCACAGCCAGTCCATGGTTGCGGCATTGACCTCAGGTCCAAACGCGGATCTGATTGGGCAGGTCAGCACGACGAAGATCGCGGGCGGCGGCGAGTATAGCCCGTATGTGGGATCCATCGTGGATATGGTGCGCGTGATGGAATCATTTCATTCGCCGCAATATCAGTACATCCCCGCGCTCGCAGTGCCTAAGGGTGAGCAGCTCAATCTGCGGCTGAACAATCCGCCATCGTTTCGCAAACCTCAATCTGTGCTGGTCGTCGGACTGCCGCCTATCGAGGCCGCACAATTGCCTCCACTGCGTGCTGTCGATCCCGACGAGGTGCTGTGTTTGCAGAAGCCGCAGCTGGTCTTGCCCGCTGATGGCGCACCGCTCGTGTTCTCAACTTCGTTCGCGCGCGACACGGTTCTGCACGTGGAAGATAAGTCGGGGCATAAAGTGGATCTGCCGCTGAAAGCCGATGCTGCGGAGGGCGGTTTCCGGCTCGATGCGCGTGCCTTATCGAGCGCGAATCTGGACTTCGAAGTAACAGGCAGTGTGCGCGGATTCTGGGGGTTCAAGCCTTTCACTGGCCCCGCTTATCACCTGTTTAGTTCCCGCGCCGCCAACTGGGAGCTTACTGGCAGCGATAGCTCGTCGCTTATCGTCGGTCGCGAAGACACGATACATCTCAAGTCTCCGGCTGCATCCTGTGTGGAAGCCGTCACATTTCAAGATAGGACCGGGAAAAGCTCGAAAGCAGATTGGAAGCTGGTCAAACCGAACGAGCTTGAAATCAAACTGCCGTTGCAAAATGTCCAGCCGGGGTCGGTGAAGATCAGCATGAAACAGTATGGTCTGAGCGCGAACGATGAGCTTTCGTTGCGCGCTTATTCTGAGGTAGGCCATCTGGATCATTTCGAGTTGAATGCCGGCGATCAGCAGGGAGAGCTCAGCGGTACGCGGCTCGATGAAGTCGCAAGCCTCGATTTGCAGGGATTGCATTTCGTTCCCGCTCAACTGTCGCGCGTCAATCAGCGTGATGACCTGCAGTTGGTCGCGTCGAATGCTGCAGCGGCTGCCGCGCTACGGCCGAACGAGACACTGATGGCGAAAGTGGAACTGAAGGACGGACGTGTCCTGTCGCTGCAGACAACCGTGAAGGCACATCGGCCCAAAGTCACGCTGGTCAGCAAGAATGTCGATACCGGAGGTGCCGACCCGTCAGTCCGCATGAAGCTGACCAATCAAGACGATCTTCCTTTGAATGGTCGCCTGACCTTTCTGGTGAAGACCGATGTCCCGGCCGATTTTCCGCGCGACGAGAAGATTGAAGTCGCAGGACCAGACCAGTCTTTTCACACCAATCTGTCTGTCGCAGATGGCTCGCTCGTGTTGCAGGACGCCCAGACCGTGCTCGCCTCGCTCGATCCGCTGAAAGCGTTTGGCTCGTCAGCGTTCGGTCCCTTACGATTTCGTCCGATCAGTGCGGAAGGAGTGAAAGGGGAATGGCAGCCTCTGGTGACATTAGTCCGCGTACCGGCTTTCAAAGACGTCCACTGTCCCGATACGCCGGATCGGCAATGCTCGCTGACTGGAACAAGTCTCTTCCTGCTGGACTCCCTCGCGTCGAATGCTCAATTCACGCCCAATGTGGCGGTGCCCGTGGGATATTCGGGAGCTACGCTGAATGTCCCCCGCCCGAACGGAACGCTACTTTATTTCAAATTGAGGGATGATCCGGCTTCCGTGAACTCAGTAGCATTGCCCGTGCTGCCGGAGTAAGAGAATCGGGCGCTGCTTTGGCTTTTCCCAATGAAAAGCTTAAGAGCGTACCTGCTTGTTTGAAGTGGCGCGGCTTCAGTCGCACCACTTCAAACGCATGTAAATTTCCGGGCTTTAGCCCTAACGACTACATGTGCTTGGGTGAGGTTTTGTCCAGCAAGCCGATCAACGGTTCGGCAGCGGCCGGTGTTCTGACCGCGCCTTCGCGGACAATCTGCCTCGCGTTGAGTTCTTTGCCGTAAATAGCCTTATTGGCGCCCCCATCGGAGCGCAGCGTCGATCCCGCCAGCGAGATTCCCGCGAAAATCCCGCGTGACCGCGACCACGACAGGATTTCTGCTTTCATCACCACGTCGGTTTCTGCCGATGTGTCGCGTCCAACCGGCCCTGCCGCCACTGAGGCATCGGCGCCAAGTTTCACCTTGCTCGACATCACCGAATTCGCGCCGCTTTCATTCATGATGAGCAGCACGAAGTCGGTTGCCTGCCCGCCGATCTGAAAGCCGAAGCTGCCGCCCTCGAGCGCGAACATCGCGGGAGCGCTCCAGCGGCCATTAAAGGCCTTGCCTGAGCGGCATGTGATGACGCCTCTTCCGTAGCTGGCTCCGACTACAAAAGCCGCTTTCTTCACGGAAGGGAAGACCACCACGCACTCTGCCTTATTCAGCAGATCGCGAGGGATTCCCTTATCCGGTGTAGCCAGGATTTCCTTCATGACTGTGTATGACTCATGCAGACGGTCGTCTTCTTTTTCCTGCGCAATAGTTGTGCTGACGAAGCAAACGCATAACGCAGCAATCAAGAACTTCTTCATCGAGTGCTTTCTCCTCTGCTCGTGGCGAGCTTAACAAGTTCTGTTAACAGCAGACGAGCGTGGCGGAATCCTGACGGAAATTGTATCTGTAGCGGCCGGGTTTGTCTCACGTTGTAAGCCCGACTGGGACAATGTGCAGTCCTATGCTCTGAAGCCATCACCCTTCTATAAAGCTGAAAAACTTGCAGGTGACGAGGATGCTATTTCGGCCTCAACTTTTGGAAACAGGGCGTAACCTTTTGCTGGGCGGAACAGTTGAGCTAAGCGAAGGTCCTTTCCGGAGGACCTGATTGCTGCAGGCTCTCTTTATTGGCCTGCTGATCTGGTCGGCACCTGGGCTGTGGTTCATAAGGAAACGTACGGGACCCGGTGGCCCGGGTTACGGCGGTGGAATCGGCGGAGGCGTTTATCACGTCGGCGGTGGCTTTACTGCGCGTCGCGTGCTCTATGTGCCGGTTCCGGAATACTCCGACGAAGCGCGGGAAGCCAAATATCAGAAAATCGTTGTGCTATGGGTGATTATTGGTCCAGATGGGCGAGTACATAATGTTCGTGTGCAGCGTACTCTCGGGCTGGGTCGCGATGAAAAAGCCGTTCAGGTTGTTCGGATGTGGAAGTTCGAACCTGCGAAGAAGCACGGCTGGCCAGTCGCGGTGCAGGTGAATGTTTGGGGTTAATTTCCGGTTGTATGGATTGAGGTGGAATATTGGGACAGTCCGTCCGCCTTCACTCACCATCAAGGCTCTTGTCGTCATCCAACTACCAGTCCAGCGTCGGTAGGAGAGTGGATGATCGAGTCAGTTCCAAGCCAAGCTGCTCCGAAGCGGGGTCGTAGCCACCGGACTGCCTGGATCGTTGCCGTCTGCGTCGCCTTGGCAGTCGTTGTCGCTGGCATTTTGCTCGATCGGGCATGGCCCTTCACCAGAAAGAAGATTATCGCTGCTCTTCACGACGCTACCGGCGGCAAGGTTGAGATTCGGAAGTTCCGTAAGACTTTCTTTCCGCCGGGCGGCATCGCCGAGGATGTAGCCATTCTTCCCGGCGACGGTGCGGCCGCCGGGACCGGGATCAAAATCTCCCGCCTGTCCATCCGTTCAAGCTACGCGAGGCTCTTCGGAAAACACGTTCAGATCGCGCTTGACGGTGCCGAGATGGACCTCTCGAGACCAGGAGTGAACAACGGCTTCAACTTCCATTCAGGTTCGAAAGCGGTAGTAGATCAGGTCACTGTACGTGACTCGGCAATCCAATTCCTGGATGGGAACAAGCCCTTGCGAATTGAAGTGCATCGGCTTGCTTTGCAAAATCCGGGTAATGGGAAAGCGATGACCTTCGACGCGAAGGTGCGCAATCCGGAGCCTCCGGGGGAACTCCACGGGCTTGGCAGGTTGGGGCCGTGGCGCAGCGATGACCCAAGGCAGACTCCGATCCAGGGCATGTACACGCTAGGCCACGCTGACCTAAGCTCCTTCGGCGGTATCAGTGGGATGCTTTCTTCGCAGGGCAGCTTCCAGGGAACGATCGGCCAATTGGAATTGCAGGGCACCACCGACACGCCGGATTTCGAAGTCACGCATAGCGGTCACAAACTGCACCTCGCGGCGGATTACCGTGCGTTTGTGAATGGCTCGACGGGCGACGTTTCGCTGCAGGAGATACATGCGACGTTTGCTCACACCAACTTGAACTCGCAGGGGCAGGTTGCAGGCAAGGGCCGCAAGGTCGCCGACCTGAACTTCGTGAGCAATGACGGGCGGATCGAAGACATTCTGCTGATGTTCATTCGTGCGCCAAAGTCGCCCGTTACCGGCAGCGTTGACTTCCATGCGACTGCGCAACTCCGTTCCCAACACGAACCCTTTTTGAAAGAAGTGGTTTTCATATCCGATTTCAGCATTGCCGACGGACACTTCACCAAGCCCGAGACGCAGTACAAGATGGACGAGTTGAGCCAGCAGGCCCAGGGTGAAAAGAAGACCGAAGACCCGGCCACCGCACTTTCCAATCTGCTTGGCCATGTCGAGCTGAGAAATGGGCTGGCGACATTTTCGAATCTGAGATTCAAGGTGCCCGGCGCGAGCGCTCACCTGCATGGCACTTACGATCTGATCTCAGAAAAAATTGATCTGCATGGCTTGCTGTTGATGGAAGCCGACCTCCCGCACGCAACCTCGGGTATCAAATCCATCCTGCTGAAACCCATCAACGTGTTTCTGAAGAAGAACCGTCACGGTGGAGCGCGGATTCCGATAACCATCGGCGGGACATACGAGCACCCCAACATCAAAACTGACCCAATGTAGCTATTTCACGTCAGCATCACGATCACAATGCATAATGTGGTAGTAGGCTCAAGCCATCCCAAACCACGGGTGGCACGCGTGAATTTCAGGCTGTACTGCGAGGTCGCCTGGAGATAAGCTTGTCCGGCTTCCACCTGTTCTGATTCAGCACGGAGAAGATGATGACGTGGTACCTGTTTCCGAGGGGCGCAAATTGGCCACTGAACTGGATAGACTCGGTGTCGCGGTCACTATGAAGACGTACCCCGGCGTAGGTCACTACCCGACTGGACAAAAACAAAGCGAACTAGCCGACGAGACGGTCCTGTTTTTCAAGAACAACCTGGCGCGCACGACTCGGTGACTCTAGTGAAGTTGCCCTCAAATCGTCTGTTAGCCGAATTTCGGCAATCATTTTGGTACGATGACAATACCGCCCGGATTCCATCCTGTGGGAATGCCAGAGTTCTCCGTGATTCCAGATATCGGTGAGAGCGCACCTGTCTGTGGATCGATGCGGTAGGAGGCGACGTGGCCCGGATTGTCGCGAGCGACGACAAGAATGTTTCCGGCTGGCGACACTGCCAAGGCCACAGGGTCCTGGTTATCGGCAAACGGAGAACCCATCATCGGAGCAATTTTTCCAGTTTGCGGATCGAATGAATATCCCAGAATGGCGATGTCGTAAACGCTATTATTAGCACGCCAGTAAGGGTCGTTTTGGTAGACAAAGCGTCCATTTGGGGCTATGTCCAAGCTAAAACCCCAATATGCGCTTACCACCTCGGAACCGTTTGCTTCGAGAGCATCGGAAGTCATGATATTGAAGACCATCAGTTTCTCCCCCCCAGCGCCGCTGACTAGGAGGTACTTGTCGTTCGGATGTACCGTCATCGCTCCGTTTGGGAATCCGCATGCGTCGTTTCGAGCAGGCTTAGGGCGCCAGTTGTATCAACGGCAAAAACATCGATAGCGTCGTTTCCTGCTGCAAACAAGAGCCTTCCGGAATGACTGAGAACTAAAACTCCTCCCCCTGAATTTGCAGCAAAAGGTGATTCCTGAATCGGTTGAAGATCCCCTGTTTCAGCGTTTATTTGAAAGACCTCGACCTGATTTGAGCTTCCCGCTCCTACATAGAGGAACTGCCCCGAAGGAGAAATCGTGATTTTACCTGGCGATGCTCCTGTAGTGAGCAGGTGGATAGCATTACCCGCAGATTTCATTCCCCCGTTTCCGTCAAGCAGAAACCTCGAAATTGTTCCATCCTGGAAATTCGAAACAAACAGCAGACGATGGTCGGGGGTAACGACAGGGTGTGTCGGCAAGGCGCCAGTAGGAGCAGTTGCTACGAGAGTGAGGCCACCAGTAGACTCGTCCAGCAGGAAAGATGTCACGGTATTGTCATTAATGTTAGCCGTATAACCCACCGCAGTGGGCCTTGCAACCGGTGGGTTATGACCAGAGCCTCCTCCGCATCCGAAGAAGATGAGCGTGAGAGAGAGCAACGTCTGGAATCGCACAATCATAGTTTTCCCCGCAAACGAAGGAGTGCTTTTCCTGTACACAAGCACTCCCTCAGCAACATAATTGCCCGTGGTCGGGCTGACATACACTTTCAATCGACAACGCAATCCGATATTCGCTTTTATATCGCTTCGCACAAGCAGGTTTCCGAATTCCAGACCCAACCGCGACTACAAGTCTGACGCTGGCACGGCGCATCGTTGCCAGTCAGTTCGATCGGCGGCCGCGACAGCCGACGACGTACCGCCGGCCCCAACATTGTTGATTACCGCCGCGTATGAGCCAGTGTACTGGCCTGTGAGAAATGACGGCGTGTTGATTGTCACAGAAGAGCCATTCGGTGCGACGGATGCGGCAGTCACGGCCCCTATCCTTGTACCAGTCGTTTTATAGACATCGGACAGTGGGCATTCCGTAAGCGGTGCTAACGACCGGGTCACCTGCAAAGGTTATCGTCGCGGGTGCTGCATGCACGTCAAAGGTGGTGGGGGATGTACTCCAATAGGGTTGCTGGTTGCAGGTAAGCGGAACAATGAGACCGGTACCCGTCGTCACGTAGACCGTTTGGCCAACCACAGAAATTCCGCAGCGGGCGGACTGATATCGATACACCGACCAATGTGCTGGAAAATACGGATTATCAAATGTGCGGAGGCCTTTACTATCTGTGTTGGCGAGAGGGTAGTGATAATTGAGTGGCCCTGTATAACCCCAGTTAAAGCATTCACCGCAAATTGCATCGGTCGGAACGCCAGGGTCATCATAGGCAACGGTGCCAGCGAGATATTGTGTGTGGACTTTGAAGTTGGATGGGCTCTTGCATGCCACAAGCGAGACAAGGCTGAAAAGAATGGCAATCGAAAAGGCATAAATTTTCGGCATGACTACTTACCTCCGTTCTGTCGAAGACCTAAATTCACCACGACATCATTCGCGGTGGCATCAAGGTCCATAAGGCTGATCGCATCGGTGGTGATGCCAACAGCGTCCATGATCTCCGTCGTGCGCGGACTCGGTTCGTCGGCGCTGAGGAGCTCCGCTGACTTTACCCGGTGTTCGTCTGCTGTCAATTGGTACTTGGGGTTGTATATCTTCTGATCTATGAGCCTCGCGAGGAGGTAGACGCCTTCGGCTGGCGACATTTCTGCCCGAATGCGTGTTTTGCCATCTTTGGCTCTTTTCTGCAGGTCATGTGCGAACAGGTTGGGCACCATTGGTACTAAGCGCATTCGCAGCGAGCGAACTTCAGTGGTATCTGTATATGCGAAGGCTGGCGCTCCCGCGGCCTTCGCAAGGGAATTGAGCGCCACTTCTACTTTGTCGTCAGATACGCCTGGATGGCGTCCATTTCTGTAGTCCACTTCCGCAGCGATCAGACTTGCCCTGAGGTCTGGATTTAATGTGGAGAGTTTCTCCAGAACAATGCTGCCGTTTAACACGTCATCCACCAGTTCTGGAACCGCGGCTGCATCGCCGGCAACAACTCGGGATGCTTTGTCATTTTCCACGGGACCTTCTTCTCTGTGTTCTGTGCCAAGAGCCCCGCAGAAACGAGTCCAACGACGACAATAACGAAAATGCGAATCACTTGTTTAACGCAATACATGAATGCTCCTCCGCTTTGCTTTGGGATCGACCTTGTTTCGCCCAATCAGCACGACACCCCTGAATCGGTATCCCCCGTTAGGCAGGTGAGAAAAGGGCCGAAGGACCTGAACACTTCTACATCGAATTGCGATATACCGATCAGATTCGAAGAGAATTTCCAACTTTCGTAATTGTTATTTCAATAGGGGAAATCCACGGAATGCTTCACCGGGTGAATTGCTTTAAGAAATAGAATCTAAAGAGGAGTCACTTGATGACTAGAGGGGGCGAACCTCGACCGGCGCAAGCATACATTCTACGCCTAGAATACACAGGGCAAGAAAATCCGCTGTTACTTCCGAACAAAAGGTACCGAAATGAAAACGCACAAACTTACTTCACATCAGCCTCGCGATCGCCCTCGTAGTGCATGATGTGGTAATAGGCTTCCCATCCATCCCACACAACCGGTGGGGCGATGTGAGTGAGCGGATCATCGAGATATTTCGCCAACGTCTGCACAATTTCGCGTGTCCGATAGATGCCGGTCAGCCAGTCTCCGCGATACCAGTTCTTCCACTTGCCGTACTCCGCCGCAGACTCGGTGCGTTGAATTTCATCGAAGGCCGCCAGTGCCTGCGCGATCTCCTGTCTTGCTTGCGCCTTCTTGCCCTCCTGTGCATCATGTATGCCTCTCGCTACCAGGTAAAGAATGCGATTGCTCTCGCGGTTGATGCTGATCATAGCCAGCACTTCCGAATCGTAAAACGGCCGCCGACCAGCCGGAATCAGCGGCTCAATCGCAAGCGCCTTTTTCCACACTGCATCCCAGCGGGGCTGTGCATCTCCGCATTGCTGGATGTCGCGCTTGATCGCCTCCGGCAACCATTCCTGCGCGCTCGGTGGATTGGGACCATACGCGTATCGCAGAAAACGTGCAGCCTCCCACTTCGGTGCCTGGCTGGGAAGCGCATAAATAGGAGAGTCGATCATGTAGGTGAGAATCATGCGGCGCGCTTCCGTGTGATAAAGCTGGTCGCCGAATTCGTGAATCGGTTCGCCAAAGTGCGCCGGCGCCGCGAAATACTCTCTATACAGGTCAGTAACTTTCGCAGCCGCCTGCTTGCCGAATTCTTCGTTCGTCCATTTTTGGTAGAAGGTCCCGGCCGGATCGGCACGGATTCCGTCGGAGGACGCAGTGGTAGGGAGTCCACTCCACACCGCATCCATCACTGCGCGGATCGACATCGTGACCGGACGAATGTCGCTCGTATTTACGAGATAGTATTGCGTTGCACCGGCCTTGATGTAGCGGCCGATCTCCGACAGGCTGCGCTCAATCGGGACCATCTCCGTCAGTTGATTGGCGCGACCATTCATCATCGCAACATGGTCGTACGCACCTTGCCCCGTTGTGACTTCGCCGTGGTCCTGCAACCAACCGTATCCGTCGTCTGCCCATACCGTCGTGACCTCCGGCGGAATTTTCAAATTCCCCTGCTGAACCAATCGTGCGCCTTCCTGCCAGAGATTGGTTACAAACTTCGCATTCGGACGAACCGCCCGCACGATGCTGATCTGATCCGCTATCGCTTTGCTGATCAGTTGCCCCAAGGCTTTGTTGTTGTCGCGAACGCTCGGGTCCATTGAAGCGTACGTTACGTCGGACAACCCTCGCAGCCCGACAGACCACAGCACCTCCTGATTGGGCAAGTACGAATTGACGGCGTCTTTCCAGGCACGCTCGAGAATTTCTGGATGCTCTGTGTAGTTGTAAGGCACATCTCTAGGCCATCGTGCGACATTTAACCCGAGTGGAATCGCATGATGCTGGGTCACAATGAGGCCGCGGGTCGCAGCCAACTTTACTTGCGGATCGTCAGGGAAGATCCACGTGCCGGGCGCGATCATGTTGCCTTTCAGTCGCAGCGTGGTTTCGTAGATCTTGTTCCAGACCGCAAGCGAGATGCCGGTCTTATCTTTTGCTTCTCCGGGAGCCCAGCCAGTAAGCAAATCTTCGTCGTTGATAAAGAATCCGCGGTACTTGAATACCGGAGCAGGGAAGGTTCTGTTCAGCGGCAAAGGAATTTGTATCGAGGTCCGACGGGTGGGTTGGCGGTCGGTCCAATAATAAAGGGGATCGATGCCGAGGAACTCCTGGGAGAATTCGTAAACCGCATACATGGTCCCGCGAATGTCAGGTCCGCTTAGCACGATGATCTTTGGCGTGGCGGTGCCTTCACGAACAACCATCGAGAATGACTCCGGCATGCTTATACTGGCCGTCCGCATCGCCTCCGGTAGTTCCGCCTGTGTGCCGACTAGAATCGTTGTTCCTGTTGCTCCCTCGCGCTGAGTGAGCACCTTCGGCTTCCTGCCCGTGACCGTCTGAAAATCCGCTGCCAAATCTTCGATAGCATGGCGAATCGGCTCTGGAGCATCCGCGCTCTCAACAATCGATACAGAGCCGTCAACCGTCAACAGTCGTCTGGCCCCTGGTTTTGAAGGCACTTCGGCGTTACCGGGAGCCTGAGGAGCAGCCATGGCCGAGAACGACGTGATTGTGATCACAAGAACTAGCCGCAGAAGTGTGGACAAAGTGCAGCCTGCGGACTCAGGTACCGGCGTCGTAAAACTCCACATCTGCGTGCTCCTTGGAGACGGACGGACTGTGTGGTGGTCCGAAAGCGATCCAATCCAGGAGAGGGATTCTAGTCCGCCCTTGCTCACACACGAAACAAAAGAATCGATTGAGTACAGCACTCATTTACTGCAGAGCGTTCAGCATCGCACCGAAGGCCGGCTTCTTCTGATAATCGCGATCCCATGGGAGCGCCCAGCCGTAACCGGCGAAGGTTTCTGGAATCCAGGAGTACTTGTCGGTGATGCCCCATGTCTGAATCATTTTGCACGCGGGTTGGTGAACGCAAGCGGCCACAACTTCTCCGTAAAGTTTCGCTTGGGCGGCGAGGCTGGCGGCATCATCGGAATGCAGCCTAATATCCAGTTCGGTGATGTGAATCTCCAGCCCCAGATCTGCGATGCGTTTCATGTTGGCTTCGAGAGACTGCAGGTTCTCCGGCGTGTCGGCATTCAGGGTTATGTGCATCTGCAGCCCGATGCCGGAGATAGGCACACCGCGAGCTTTGAAATCGCGGGCCATTGCATAGATCGCATTGGACTTCTTATTGATCGGCTCGGCACCGTAGTCGTTGTAAAAAAGCTTTGCCTGGGGATTCGCCGCGTGTGCCCATTGAAACGCCTGTTCGATGTACTTTGTCCCCTGCCCGGCATAGCCGATGCCCGGCTGGTTGTACCAGATGGTGTCGCGCAGCGTCCCATCGTCATTGAAGGCCTCGTTCACTACATCGTAGGCGAATACGCGCGTGCCGAAATGCGTAACGACCGTCCGAATGTGGTCCTCGAGAATGGAGTTGAGCTGCATGGGGTCGAAGTTGCTCTGCGTCACCCACTCCGGATTCTGCCTGTGCCACACGAGTGTGTGGCCACGCACCTTCATTCCGTGTTCCTCTGCGAAACTGATCAGGCGCTCGGCAGGAGCAAAGTCGTATGGGTGCTGATCCGTATTTGGGCGCGGATGGACCGGCCCGAACTTCATGGCGTTTTCCGGCTCTACACCCGCAAACTCCGTCGCCAACACCTTTGCATATTCCGGCTCATCGAGGTGCGCCGGGTTCACTGCGGTGCTGATCAGAATCTGGTGTGGGGCCGCGGCAGCTTTTAGAGTCGACATGCGTGGTGGAGCCGATGCTGCTCGAGCTTGGTTGGAGGGATGTCGAGCGTGTCCGCACGCGGTTAGCAACACAACTCCTGCAGACGCAATCACGAGGGTGGTCGTATTTATGCGAAGGATGTTCATTAGTTTTTCCGAAGCACAGCATTGTACGAGAGCTGCCGGATTCCATCCATCAGGTATTAGTCCGGTGAGGAACGAATGATGATGCTTTGCTAACACTCCGGCAAATGGCAAGTCTAAGGACCTGGAGGCTAGGGGCCTTGAATCTGCGGGAAGTGCTGCGCCAGACAGTCAGTTCGATAGCCGCTCATAAGATGCGCAGCTTTCTCACCATGTTCGGCATTATCTGGGGCATCACTTCGGTCATTCTGTTGGTCGGACTCGGCAAGGGCTTCGATAAGGATCAGAAAGAAAGACTGAAAACCATCGGGGTGGACCTGGCGATCATCTGGGGTGGCCGTACCAGCGCGCAGGCTGGCGGATACGCAGCGGGGCGCCCGATTCATCTGTCCGTCGACGACGCCAGAATCATCAAGGAGCAGGCATTCCTGATCAAGACTGTCAGCCCAGAACTTCGCTGGCCCGTCTCCGAAGTCAGCCGCTACAACGCTGCCTCGCGTCCCGTACGTGGCGTCTGGCCCGAGTATCAGCGATTCCGATCCTTGAAAGTCGAGGAAGGCCGTCTGATGAACGAGGACGATGAGGCCGAATCTCATCGGGTTGTAGTGCTGGGCATTGAGGCGCGGAATCAGCTCTTTCCCGGCCAGCCCGCTATTGGCGAAATACTGAGCATGCAAGGCGTTCCTTACACAGTCATTGGTGTCCTCGAAAAGAAAAAACAGAACGGAAGCTACGGCAGCGGTCCTGATAACACGCAACTCTTCGTTCCATACGCTTCGATGGCGCGGGACTTTCCTCCGCCGGAAAAGCCGGGCGTGTTCAAAGGCTGGATCAATAATCTAGTCGTCGAGGTCGCCGATCCCAACCAGCACGAAGCGGCGATGAAGCAGATCTACGAGATTCTCGGACGCCAGCACCACTTCGAGCCCACCGATAAAGATGCCCTGTTCATCTGGGACACGCTGGACGGCGCCGAACTTGTCGAACATATTTTCAGCATCATGACCGTGTTCTTTGGAGCCGTGTCTCTGATGACCCTTTCCCTTGGGGGTATCGGCGTCATGAACATCATGCTGGTTGCGGTGACTGAACGTACGCGCGAGATCGGCGTGCGCAAATCGCTGGGCGCTACTGCAACCGATATCCGCAATCAGTTCTTTGCCGAGTCGGTAGCCCTGATGATCATCAGCGGAACCATCGGCATGGCGATAGGCCTGGGCCTGTGTATCGGCGTGAATGAATTGCCGCTGCCCGACATTGTTCCGCACCCGATCGTCTCGCCTTCCGCAATTTTGGCCTCGCTGCTCACGCTCGGTCTCATCACGGTCGGCGCAGGTATGTATCCGGCGCAGCGTGCTGCCACGCTAAGCCCTATTGAATGCCTGAGACAGGAGTAGCCATGTACCTGCGAGAACTCATTCTGCAAAGCTGGGCTGCCCTGCAACGCAACCGCCTCCGTTCGGTGCTCACAATGATGGGCATCGTCTGGGGTCTGACCACGGTGGTGTTGTTGCTCGGCTATGGCGAGAGCGTCACGAAGGGAATCGTGAATGCGTTCATGGGCATCGGCAACAACGTAATCATGATCTGGCAGGGACAGACCAGCTTGCAGGCGGGCGGCCAGCGCGCGGGCAAACTGATCAAGTTCAAGTACGAAGATATCCAGGCGATTCGCGACGAGGCGCCGCTGGTGCGCGCCGTAAGCGCCGAATGGGATGACGATTTCCCATACAAGTACGGCGATAAAGTACGCTCCATGTCGACGAAGGCAATCCAGTATCCGTACCGCGACATGCGCAAGTTGATCATCGCCGAAGGCCGGTACTTCGAAGAGAGCGATTTCACCGAGCATCGTCACGTGCTGATCTTCGGGCCTAATGCGGCGAAGGAAGTGTTCGGAACGCGTGATCCCGTCGGCGATCATGTGACCATCAACGGCGAAAGCTGGGAAGTCATCGGCCTGCTGGCGCTCAAAATTCAGGACTCCTCGAACAATGGGCCCGACAACTGGAATGTCTTCATGCCGTTCGAGAGCATGCGCGACATCAACGATAAGCGTGACCCGACTATGATTGTCTTCCAGCCAGTCACCGCACTCGAGCACAAAGCGGCGCTTGAGCAGGTACGCACAGTTCTGGCACGCAGGCATAACTTCGATCCCAAGGACGATAAGGCCACTCCAGAATGGGACACGGTCGATAATGAGAAAGAGCTGGATCAGTTCTCAATTGCGTTGAAGCTGATTCTCGGTCTCATCGGGGCACTCACGCTCGGGGTCGGAGGTGTTGGTGTGATGAACATCATGCTGGTAAGCGTGACCGAGCGCACGAAGGAAGTCGGACTGCGGAAAGCCCTGGGTGCTCGCAAGCGCGACATTGCATTTCAATTTCTGATCGAGGCGTTGGTGCTGACATTTGTCGCCGGCGCAATCGGGATGCTGGTCTCAGTGTGTCTGGCTCATCTGATCCCACCCATGCCGCTGTATTCCGAGCTGTACAAGACCGCAAATCATGAAGGCGATATCTTCCTGAATACCTCGGCGAACGTAATGGCGATTGCGTTCGTCATCCTGGCGACCATTGGCGTGATGTCGGGCATGTGGCCAGCCCTTAAAGCCGCCAACATGGAACCCGTGGAGGCGTTGCGCTACGAGTAGTGGCGGCGCACTTTCCTTGGTCCCTTCAATCTGTACTACCGATTCAACCAGATATGCAGGCCAACGCAAACTATCAGCGTGACCATTACCCAGTAGTGCCATGCCCGCAGCGATGCCCGTTTGCTGCCAGGCGCCTGCAAATACAGCCCAAGTACAACCTGTGCCAACATCAGAAACCAGGCGGCGGTTGCAAGCCAGAGTCCCGCCAGACTGGTTGCGGCGATGTGGCCGGGCTTCATGGCAATCCATCCATGAATGGTTCCGAGGGCCAGCACAAGATAGCCAATCCAGTAATGTGGCCACATCCGCCGGATGTAAGGCCGTGTGAACGTGGCTACCCCCAGCCATGTGCTGAGCGCCGTGCGCCGCAAAAGGTAGGGAAGTACAGCCTCAACTCCCACGAGCAACGCTCCTATCCAGCCAGCGGAACTGCTGGCGAAATATCCCGAGAGCATCAACGCACTTCAACGTAGCCGGTGAGAATCGCAATCTGTTCAGCGTTTAGCTGGCGATCTGCACCGACTGTGCCCGTCACATGTACAACGGCAGTGGGACGAAGGTCCGAGGGTTGTCCCATCACGAACTTAGTTGAGGTATCTGAACGAATGGTGAGCGGCGTCGAGGTACGCAAATATACGCGCTCGCTCTGTTTTTCCAGCAGACGAGCCGAAAATGTTGCGCTGCCAGTGGCCTTTTCCACTTGAACAACCACCTTTGTTTTGGTCCCCGGAGCTGTTTGGGAGAATTGTTGCGACGTTGAGGCTGCGGCACCGGAGCTCATTTCGCGATCCCGTTGAGCGGCGACGAGAACCACGACGATCATTGCTATAAGAAGTGTCAGGATCAGCGCGATCCACACGCGACCCGCGCGGCGTAAATCCGATACATTTTTCATTTTCAACCTCGAGACCGCGGCATCTGCCAGCAGTCACGAGTGGAGTGTGAAGCCGGTACCTTGGTATAAGGTCAAGTGGATTCTTAAGTTCGATGTAGGTTTGCGGGTTTTCCTGGACACCGGGGCAGTTGGCTCTCGAGTTGCCGGAGCATGCCGCGCAATTCGCGTCGCATGCTCTTCAGCGCCGCGATTTTTTCTTCTATCACACTTAATTTCTCCTGCGTCATTGTCGCCAGGGTTCGGCATTCGCGGGAGTGCGCTCCATTTGAAGGCAATCGCGCAATCTGATGATGAAGTTCTACCATCTGGCGGATTTCACGCAGTGTGAACCCAAGCATTTGCGATTGTCTGATGAAGATCAGGCGCTCCAGGTCAGCGGATTCGTAGCAGCGATAACCGGAAGAAGTTCGTTGTGGCTCACGCAGCACCTGTTTGCGTTCGTAGAAGCGAATCGTCTGGATGTTCAGCCCTGCACGTTTCGATAGCTCACCGATGCGCATGCGACATTATGAACCTTATACCAAGGTGTAGGGTCCAGATTGCAGCGAAATGGCATAGTGGTGGTGGCCCAGGTTCGCCCCTCCATTGGGCTAACCTGGGTTCAGGAAAATCCGGGGGTGTTGACCCCACCTCAATCGCACCAAATGCCGAGGGTGCCCCATCTCGCCCGCTTTCGGCGAGGTGGGCCGTAGGACCGTTCCGGGAGAAGGATTATCGGCCATCGCACCGTGTCAAGCCCTTCAACCCCGCACTTTTGACCACAAGTCACTCCATCGCAAGCAGATATAAATTTCCGCTAAGTGTCCGGTAGATACCCTTCAATTTCTTACAATAAGAATAGAGAGCCATATACATCGACTCTCATCGTTGATAACTCATCTCTTTTCCATATTTTGTGAGTTAAGTCATTTGCTATGCGATAACTGCACGCGGAATTATATACTTGACAAACCTGAAGAAAAAGCGTAACATTTTGTCAGTTTCGAGGCAAGCAAAATGTTCAATATCTCCGAAGCTGAATACCTTCACGATGCAGACAAAGCCCGCGAATTTCTAGAGCGGCTGCGCTGGCCCAATGGTCCGATTTGTCCGCATTGCTCTGCTACGAAGGCATACAAGCTTACGGCGAAGCCCGGAAGCAAGAAGCCAGTTCGTCCGGGTGTCTACAAGTGCGCTGCTTGCGAGAAACAATTCACTGTGACAGTGAACACGATTTTTGAGGATAGCCATATTCCCCTGAACAAATGGCTCATGGCTATTCATCTTCTGTGTGCGTCCAAGAAGGGGATGAGCGCCCATCAACTGCATCGCATGTTGGGCGTGACGTACAAGTCTGCGTGGTTTATGGCTCATCGTATTCGGTACATGATGAGCCAGCCATCATTTAAAAAAAGACTATTCGGAGTAGTTGAAGCCGATGAAACGTATGTCGGAGGACGACGCAGAGGTCAAGGCGTGGGCCGTCCCGATGCGCAGAGCCACAAGCAGCCCGTATTCGCACTTGTGAAGCGCGATGGCTCTGTTCGCTCCTTCCATGTTGAACGCGTGACTGCCGACAATCTGGATAGCATTCTTTGGAAGAACGTGCATCCCTCTGCAACGGTTATGACGGATGGATTCTCTTCCTACGACAACCTAGGTTCCATGTACGTTGCACATGGACGCGTGAATCATGGTGCTGGCGAGTACTCCCGCAAAGAAAAGGGAATGCCGACGATCCACACGAACACCATTGAAGGCGTGTTTAGCATTTTGAAACGCGGATTGACTGGCGTGTATCACCAAGTGGGAAGCCATCACCTACATCGGTATCTCGCCGAATTTGATTTCCGTTACAACTCTCGCAAGATCGCAGATGAGCAGCGCACTTTGCTTGCTCTCAATCAGGCAGAGGGGAAGCGGCTTCAATTGCGTGAATCACGAATCGCCCCTACTGGCGCATAGGTCGGAAGCAAGGCCGGTTGTTTGAAGAGCCGAAGCAGATGACGCGCTGGATGTGGCGGAAGAAATTTCAGAAAAGGTAAAGCCCGCTGGCGGGCGGGCTTCGGATCTTGACCAGAAATCAGCGGTGTCGGACCGTGATAGCGAGAGTGTATCATGGAGGGCCGCAATGCCGAGCGACAAAGAAATCACGTTCACCATCTCCCTTAGCAAGGGTCTAGCTAATCGCAAGAGACTTCCGCTTCAGCATGTCATTAGTGTCTTGAAGGAAATACAAGACGCAGCGCGGGACGCTGGCAAACGGATTCAGAAGGAACGCGGCATTGAGCAGCCGACGGGCGATTTCGGCATTGAGTTGCTTGCTGGTCCGACCGGGCTTGCATTCCAAGAAGGCAGTGTAATCGCCGAAGCCGCTATAACGCGGGACGTGGCAAACGGCATCGATGCATTGCGCTCTGTAATGGAGACAATGAGTCTGCTGGAACGAAAGCGTCCTGCGGCCATCAGGCATGGCGGAGAGACTATCGTGCGACGGCTGGCAACCATCGCGGAAATCCAGAAGACGGACGCAACGGAACTTGAGATCACGCTAAATGCGCCAGGTAAGAAAAAACCAGAGGTCTCTCGTTTCGGTGCAGCGGGAATTGCAACAACCGAAAAGATCAGCGCCGCTGAATCTATGGTTAGCGGAATCACACTTTACGGGCGACTTAGGGAATTGAGAGACCGAAGCAAGAAAGAGTCCGGCGGACGCTCTTTTTGGGGAGAACTGCTCACGGACAATCGTGAGATTTGGCGCGTTCAGTTCAGCAGCAAGGATGAGAAGCACGTCATTCCGCTCTTCAGGAAGCGAGTGGCGATCACTGGAGACGCAACCTATTACCGTGCGAACTACCCAAAAATAAAAGTGAACACCATAGATCGCGACACCGAGCGCGACTACGATGCCGCATTTCAGCGGCTGTATGGTCTCGATAAAGATGTTTATGGAGATGAAGATTTTGGGAATTTGATGGCCGAGATACGCGGAGATGCCTAGTGGCCGGAGTCTATTTTGATAGCACCGTATTTGTTTCGATCTTCAAACCCGAGAAAGACCGGGCTGCTCACGTCCGCGATCTTCTTAAGGAGTTGAAGAAAGATCGCATTCGCATCCACACGTCCATAATTGCAGTGGAAGAGTGCTCCGTTACTTCGTTCAAGCGCGGGCAAATGGCACGCGATTACCACGCGAAGATCAATGAACTAGCAGAAATTCACACTGTTGATCGCGACATCGCAATTAATGCCGCCAAAACTGAGGCGGAAATCTTGATTAAGGTTCCTGCTGCGGAGCAGAACAAGCCATCGCGAAAATGGGATTGTTTTCACATCGCAACCGCAAGATGTCTTGAATGTTCTGTATTGTATTCGTGGGATGCTGGAATGCTGAAACGAAAGCAACAGATAGGCATCACTGGCATTGAGTTTTCTGAGCCGATTGCAAAAAATCCAAGTCTTCGGCTTACAGCGCCAAGAAAAAGGAAAGCTAAGGCTAAAGCTGCAACGGCAGCAGATGGAACCGCAGACCTATTCAAGGAATGACATGGCGAACAAGAAAAAACCAGTTCCCCACATCCCGCTCAAATTTGAGGATGCTGTAACAGCAGCGCTGGAAACAAAACCAGAGCCAAAAAAGAAGCCGAAGCAAGGGCGTCCCAAGAAATAGCCATCGTTACTTGAAACCTAGATGCCTTCGGATATGTGCTCTTAAAGGGCCGAATTCATCTTGTGCTTGTTTCCAGTCTTCTGGCTTAATCGCCATTGCGCCATATCTGGCGTTCCAACTCAATGTTTCCAATGTCCGGTATTCACCGTGAATGGTACGCAGGGTCGCATTGGTCCTTATCAGTGGATGGCGGTCTTTGTGTTTAGTAGGGTGTTCTCCCGACACTGCGAGAACTGAGTCTACATAATGTAAGGCTGCGTAGTAGAGGACTGTAACAGCCCAATCAAGATAGGATGTTCTTGAGACTGTATCGGCGAATGCTTCGTTGAGTTCTGCTTTACTAATATGCTCCGCTTTTGTGGGCAAGCGCTTCCCTCGCGAACAGTACGGTGCCTCTTGGCGAGACTACGTCTCTTAGCGGGCGGCCATCACGTATAACCAACGAAAAAGAAATCTCCATGGCGGGGAAGGAATCGCCAATTTCTATCTCTTTCTCAAATATTCGGCGCTGGGTGGGGTAGTCCTTCTTATCTATGACAACCAACACAGAAATACCGCGCTCGCCCTCTGGCTCAAGAAATACTTGTTCGATCTCGGGAATGCCGATCAGCGTATCCCGAATAGCTGAAGCCGGAGTTACCGGAGCGCAAACAGTAGCCAAATCAAACACTCCCCACGCACGTATGGCCATACAGTCTAACCCGTGTGTCAATATGCACGGCCAATACCACCGTAACTAACTGATTTCCTTAGTAATGTATACGCCAGAGTAGAAATAAAGTTCCGCATCTGGGCAAATCGTTACCAATATACAGTTTTCATAGTGCGGCTGGTCGCAGCTCTATTCAGTGATGCAAGTCACGACCTATTTGAGAATATTTCTTAGGCTGGTGCGCCCGGAGGGACTCGAACCCTCACGCCTTGCGGCAGGGACATGTAAGGGGCTGAACTTCCATATTTCAGTCGCTTGGCAAGCCCCAGCGTCTGCCAATTCCGCCACGGGCGCTCGCACAACTATTCTATTATCATATACTTACATCTTAGGTTTGTCAAAGGGATAATTCCGACTGCACGGACGTGAGCGCCAGTCTGCTGAAAACGCGCAGGTTATGCAGTGGGGTGGGGGAGGTGTAGCGAGGAACCCGACGAATTTCAGACACCCGCCGGAGCTGAAGGTGGACAGGGCTATGATTAGAAGCGGGAGTTCGGGTGACGACTAAGCCAGAACGATTGAGCTCGTTTTCAGAAAGCTTGGTTCCGGAGCGCCGAATCATCTCGGCGCGAACCGCATCAAGGATCGGCTGGCTGGTTCTCGTCTATATGCTCGCCGTGATTCTCTGGGGCGCCTATGTTCGTGCCAGCGGTTCCGGTGCGGGATGCGGGAATCACTGGCCGCTCTGCAATGGCGAAGTGATTCCAACCTCGCCGCAGAAGCAGATGCTGATCGAATTCACTCACCGAGTTACGAGTGGGCTGGCGTTGATCTCAGTTTTTGCTCTCCTTTATCTCACCTGGCGAGCAACACTCCGCAGGGCGTGGGCGCGCGTCGCGGCTGTGCTATCGGTGGTACTCATGCTGAATGAAGCATTGCTCGGAGCGTTGCTCGTACTCCTGCAACACGTCGGCAAGGACCAGTCCGCATCGCGCGCGGTGTTTCTTTCGCTTCATCTTGCAACACTTTGTTGCTGATTGGCTCAATTGCGCTGACGGCGTATGGCTGAGTGATCCTCCCGAGCGCACCGAGTACAGTGGTAAAAGGGCAGCATGGGTTGCCGTTGGACTGGTTGCGGCCATTCTCATCGGAATCAGCGGTGCGCTTTGCCGCCCTCGGAGACACCCTCTTTCCTGCGACCTCGCTCAGCAGTTCTCTGGCTTCGGACTTTTCCGGGACCGTAGGTACATCTGGTGGCACCTCCACGTCGCCTAATTATTTCCCGTTCTCTTACCTGTCGTATCAAACAACGACGTCGATTCCACTGTCGTCTCTGTCGAGTGGACAGGATGCATCGACAGCAACCACTGGACAGGTGATCTGCTCTGCAGCTGGTATCCTTTTTGCGGTGGCGGCTTCTGGTAGGGTCAAGAATACGAATTGCGGCGTAGTAAAAGTTCACTGCCCCTGGCGAACAAGCCGTTTGCGATGGTACAACGCTAACTACAGGCAACCTGGTGATAATGTCCGTAGGCAACCCATACGTCAACCTGTATGCAAAAGTCAACTCGGTAGTCCCTGACCTACTGACGATGAACTTGTCAGGGCCCGTGAGAGTTAACGGTTGTAATGGCACGAGCCAAGCTTGTTTCTTGCAGCAGTTCACGATGCATGGTTATTCGGGAAATCCAAGGCCCACAGGCGACTTAACGTGGACTGCAACTGCTTGCGAAGTGCAGGAGGTCATTCCAGAACATGTGGCGTGTAAGTAGCGGCGCAATCGTTATCGCTTGTTGTCTGTCGATCGCCGGTTCTGCAAGCAACCCGCGAAGTTTCCGGGATCAAATGTTGGAGAAGGGCGAGGTGCTCTGCGAGGGCATAGCGATCAACTACGGAGGGATCTCTGGATTTCCGGGAACTCTGGATCACCATCAGATGAAGTACCTCAGAGACGGAACCACGATTCCAGTAGTTGAATTTAGGAACGCTGGAGCCAGCGATGTCCGCGGTGTTGCGCTGGTATTGGAGTACTCCAATGCCAACGGAGATCCGGTCAGCCGCATTCCGATGGTTGGAAGCGTCGCCGGTGGGATTACAGTGCCCTTTCCAAGCCAGGAGCTTCAAATTTGGGACCAGCAAACGAAGGTTGGCGAAAATGTGCTGTTGGCGCCCAGCTTCATGGGCGGCATGATGAGAACCTGCCCTGTTAAGGCGACTCTGTCTTACGCCCGGGTCGTGTATTCAGACGGTCATTTCCTTACGTTCGAGAAGCCGGGTTGGCGGGTAGATGCGCTACTCAAACTCATTCCGGAGGTGCCGAAGGAACTCGCGCGTAACGTGCCGCTTCCGTTTACCACGACCGTCCAGGTCAGCATCGATCGAACAGGCAAAGTCACCGATGTGGTTGAAGTGCCAACGGAGTTAATGCCAAGAGAAAACAACTCGAATGCATTCAGATGGGCTAAGTCTTTCCTTTTGGACCAATGGAAGTTTTATCCCGCAGTAGTTGACGGCAACGCGACAGAATCCGTCCTGACGTACACCGTCGTCGCGTATTCTGGGGCCTGGACTCAGATCCCAGAACCTGAACAAGATGACGAGTATCTAATCCGGCTTGTTCAAAAACAGGACGGATCAGATCGGGGCGGGATACTTGTTTACTACGGTGAGAATCCCGAAGATACGGTCTTTGCAGCTGCTTCACCAGGGATCACCGCCCAGCACAGGTAGACGAACGGTTTTCGCTTTAGTCGAAAATGATCGCACTTGTTGCCGGCTACTATTCAGGAAAGATTCGATGCCAAAAAGGCCCGGCGGTGATTGCCGCCGGGTCTACTTCCAATCGTCATCCGCGTCGGCGCACTCCGCCCGAGTTCGCCTTGCTTCCGATCGAGGAATCAATTTCCAAGTCGCTTGCCAGAGCCACATCAGCGAGTGCTCCCGCAGGAGGCCGAACCCGATTGGTGCGGCCCCCGCTCCTGTCCTAGCTCAGGAAGAACTCGCGTGCCACTTCGCTCCAGTCCGCACCGGTAATGTGCTGTGTCAGATCGTCGGTGGCTACACCGCCATCCTGGGCGAGCGCGCCGAGCGCCATGGGGAACCTCCGCTGCAATCGGCCCGCGGCTTCTTCGGTCCACCAGCGAGCCAGCGCTCCACCCAGCAGGTTGCGGAAGTTCGTCTTTGCGTCGGGCGATTGCACGGTCAGCAGCCAGCCTTCGCCATAAGGATCCTTGCGTGCGAGTTCCGGATTGCGAATCGCTTCTTCATTTACGTCAGCTACGCTGCCTTCGATCGGAGAAACCATGTCGACCTTTTTGCCGTCACGCATCACGCTCCAGATCTTCTGGCCCTGTCGAACCCACTGCCCTCGCTGGGGAAGCGTGATCTGATCGATTTTCCCGATCATCTTCGAAGCAAAGTCGTCGATGCCGATGCGGACCAGGCTCGGGCTTTCACTCAGCGCCCAGGTGTGGCCGGGGTGATAGCGAAGATTTTCAGGAACCCTGAAGCCATTCACCACTTGCGGTTGCAACCGAGGTTCAACGCTGGAAATCGCAGCGCGCGCTGGCTTCGCAGCCATCTGTACAACTGGTTTCTTGCTGAAGAAATGATCGATAAGTAGGAAGAGGACAAAGGTTGAGAGCACCAATATGACTGTCATGATCGTGATCTCCGTCTGGCGCTTTCCATCTATGACTGCACTCGCCAACTTTCATTAAGGCAACTGCGCTGCCAACTTGAGAGTCCCAACCATTGGGTTGATGAGAATCTCGGCAAGTCCGCAAAAATGCTGGGGAAAGTTACAACATTAGACACAAGTGCATCGTTCCACGGCGTTCTTGGGCGTTGGAGTGAGGTGTTGAGAAGTTCAACAACCTTGCCGCTTGAAAATCGCAAGAGTATCGAGAGGGCCAGTAAATTCGCTGGTTTCGACCACTGTTGAATTTCTCAATATCGCATGCTGAAGATATTTACGGAATTTCTGTGAGGCAGTTATAACAGGCATAGAAAATTTGAATTTCCCATGATGGGCCGGAAACGTTATCTATATTTCATCCTTGGCACGCGGGGGATCCCCTTCAAAACCGCTGCATGGAAAAGGGCGTTTGGGTCGCGACCGAATGCCACAGTAAGGAAGCGGAGGCGAACTCAGGGACCCGGAAGTTCGGTCGTGCTTCCGAGCACACAATTCGCTGAGCATGATGCCGAGAAAATGTGGGTGAAGGCGCCAGCTGCATCAGCCTACCCGGGCGGCGTTGGGCCCGACCCGCAGAAATTAGAATCGGGTGTTATTTCTCTTTTCTTCGTTCTCTGAGATACAGGTGGGTGCCTGCCCGAGGGCCTACGCTTTTCTATTGTGCCTGACCCTTCACAACCAATCCGATCGGCAATTCTCCCGAGCTGGTTTTTAGCTTCACCGCGAACACGTAGTATCCATCATCGTTCTTATAGATTGCGGGAAAGGTATCTCCTTCGGGCTGCACCAGGCTGAATGCTGCAGGATGCGGAGTTCCCGACGCTTTTGCGCTTTGCGCGACCATTTCGTCAAAACTTAACTGTGCTGCGGGATTTGCGCCCGAGGCAACCGGCAACAGCAGCAGGAAATCACGATTGGGCGCCACTCCCATGTGATTGCCGTCATTGGGCAGCAACTCGTAGCGCAGGTTGTAGGTTCCGGGAGTAATCGGCTGGCCTCGGAAATCAGTGACCTGTCTGGGGAACGTCACAGTGCCAATGAACTCCGATGGCGACAACTCGGGATAGTTCGCTCCTTCGACATCACGTCCTGTCTGAGCAGGAATGTTCGCCCGCAGCCATATGTCACAGATGACAGTTCCATCGGGCAGGGCTACGCGGTATCCCTTCGCTTCGAGTGTCTTCGAAACAGCGTCGGGAACGGAGCCAGGCGCAATGGGTCCGATTTCAGCAATTTTGGCAAAAGAGAAGGCAGACAGGATCAGGACGAGAATCGAAACAACCGTATATCGGCGCATATTTTAAAAGCATAGATACACGGGCACGCCGTCAGCAAGTGCAGACCGATCGGTATTCGTTCGCTTGAACGACAGGCGAGAAGCTTAGCTATCCTTGCGGTACAACAGGTTTTTCATGGCTTCGCGGCGGGCAGCATTGGCTTCTTTATTCCTTTTTAAGGAATCCCCAGTGCTGGGCTGCTTCTGAGCTGCGTCTTCGGCGCGCTCGGCAGTGCAGTCGGGGCAATGATTGGCGAATCCGGGTTTGTCGGGTTTCAGCTCGAACTCTTCCCCGCAGATTGCGCAGACTCTGATCGGAAATGCCATCAAGTAATCTTAATGGAGCCAAGTTGACGGCTCAACCATCCGCTCTTATCTTTCGGCTTCAGTCCAGCTACCTGCCTCATGGGTAGGATGGGCGAATGAGTCATCACAGCAAAGTCAACTCTGCTTTTTGGATCCTGAGGCTGAGATCGGGCGCGACCGCGTTTGTAGCCGGCAAGGACAAATTCACGAATCGGTTTGACGAAGTGGGATAAGTACCTGGCGCCGGAGCGAAACGAAAGGTCCCGCTCAGCAGGAAGAACTTCATGCGGGTGGTCGGGGTGATGGTGATGTTGACGGGTCCCGTCATTCTTTCGTCGAGCACGCGCCTCGCGAGTCGGCATGGCTGCCAGGGATTGCGGCGAACCTGATGCTCGACCGCCTTTGCGACATGGCGCCGGCGGGATTCGCGCTCAGACAGCTGAGCGCTGCCCGAGAAGAACGAGGTGCCGCTTGGTTGCCGAAACCCACCTTTCCGCACAAATAGCTGCAAGGTGGGTATCAAGATTCAATTTCGAGCCGTACAAAACTCAGGCTGCTGCTGACTGTTGCCGGTACGCAGGCAGGAATTTTTCAGCGACGAAAGTTTCAAACGACGTTGCGGTGGTGTTGCGTAGTGTGCGCGTCTCCAGTGCATGCATATAACCGGAGTTCAATGCATCCGTCATCTCCAGCAACAACGAAGAAAAGTTGGCTGACATTCCCATCCCGACCAACATCGGCTGCAATTGCTCGTTCGGCACCTGCACATAACCGAGGCCTGGTTTCCCGATGGCACGACCGATGATAGCGACCGCCTCGTTATAGTCGATATCTCGCTGGCCCAGTAGTTCGCGAGTCTCATGTCCTTCGAAGTCGCTCTTCAGCAGCGCAGCAGCAGCAGCAGCGCCAATATCACGAGCGGCGATCATGGGCAGTTTCAAATCAGCGCGGACCGGGCCGGCGGCCTTGCCCATGGAGTGGATGATTCCAGCTTGGGCGAGTGTGTTCTCCATAAAATAGCCGGCGCGCAGGTGGAGAACGTTGACGCCATCGATCGCATTCAGCGCATCTTCGAACCAGTGAAGGCCGAGCACCGGACCGGTACCGGATGTCTTGTCGGCACCTATGCTGCTGAGCGCAACCACGAATCTCACGCGGGTTTCTTCGATCGCCGTTGCAATGGATGAGGTTATGCTCTCGTCGTACTTATATGTGTCGGGAGCCGCGGGATTCGGCGGAATCATGACGTAAACGCCTTCTGCGCCGCTGAAGGCGGAGACTAGCTTCGCAGTGTCGGTGAGGTCGGCCGCAATCGCTTCAGCGCCGCGCGCTGCGAATGGGCGCAACTGTTCGGAATTGCGAGCAATCACCCTTACCTTTGCTCCCGAATCGAGCAGTGCATTGGCAAGAGAACTTCCGGTATTACCGCTGGCCCCGGTAACGACGTACATGAGATGACCTCCGCGCATACAGATGAGCGCGGGAGCACGCCGGTTGAAAAAAATTGCCGGCACAACCTTGCAGCAACAGTTACTTCGGCGTTTTGTCAGTCTTGAAGCTGATCACCGTGTAAATCGCGCGAGTGCTGCCGGCGTTCCGGGTCGCGTGCAATTCATTTGCCGCTTCGAAGATGATGGAGCCCGGCCCGGCTTTCACCCACTTGCCGTGGGAGAGCGTCTCGAGGTTTCCTTCGCGGATCACGATCACCTCTTCGTTCGAATGCTTATGCGGCGGATGAGACGCAACGCCCGGATTCAAAGTGCTGATGTGCATCTCGAGTTCGTTGAGTGTGGAGGTCGGTCCACGGTAGATCGAACGCACCGAGCCTTCCGGAGTTGGCTTTGCCACCATAGAGTTCCAGTCGAAAACAGTGGAGTGTAAAACAGTCGTCGGCGCGGCAAGGGCGAGCGCGGCGATGGTTACGGCACTGCCTAGAAAGGCTATCTTCAGGTCACGTGCTGTGATCATTTCCATCCTCCGATTGGAATGGAAGTATATGGCGGAACTAAGAGGTCGGTCGGGCACGCCGAGGGACGAATTACTACGTGTGCGCGCCGTCCTTGCGCTGCAAGGCATAAGTCGGAGGTACGATCAGTCGATGAAACCTGCAGCCCTACGATCAGGTCCGATCTTCTTGGCAGTGCTGATCATGCTTTTCGGCTCAACCTACGCTACTGGAGGGTACCAATTACTTGCCGATTGAATCGCGATCAGGCCCATTCGACTTTGCTCAGGACAGCACCAAGCCATCCAGAAACAGAGCGGATTGGAATGCCCGATTCCGCGCGCGCCAATACTGACTATCGCGCCTGGGCGAGTTCTCCACGATCGGCGATGATATAGGCATCCACCCGCAACCCGACCGGCAGTTCCTGCGCGCCGTCAAGTTCGACCAGCGTCTCAAGAATCTTCGTATCCACGCGCTCAGTCGGTTGATCGGTGCGGATGTTCTTCGGTCCCAGTTGCTCGCCGACGCGCACCACCTTGCCCCAGAATTTCTGGTCGCCGAAGGCATCGGCTGTAACGTAGGCTTTCTCGCCCACATGGACCTTCGCGACCTCGGTCTCGTCGACGTCGACACGCACGCGCAGCACGCGACGATTGCCAATCGTAAGGATGGGATCTGGCACTGTCGAGGAGTTCGAAACGCTCTCACCATCGCGATGATGTTTGCGAAGGACCGTACCGTCGATCGGCGACCGGATGAATGTCTTCTCATAGCGCGCTTTGGCTTCTTCTAGCTGCGCCTGGGCGAGTTTGAGGTCGGCCTCGGCGATGGCCTGATCTTCTTCGCGTGCATGGTCGTCGACAAGGGCATGGCGCTCGAGCGCGGCCTGATACTTCGCCTGGTCGACCTTGTACTGGCTGGAATAGCGCTCCATTTCCTCGCGCGAAATCACACCGGCGGCAAAAAGCTTCTGGCGGCGCAACATCTCGGAATGCGAGTTATCCGCAGCAGCTTTCGCTTCATTCACTTCGGACAACGCCTCAGAGCGCTCCTGATGACGAGCACCGTTTACGACTTTGCGGAGGGTAGCTTCTTTCGCGATGACCTCGGCATTGGCCGAGAGCACCTGCGCGCGATAGTCGTCGTTCTGGAGCTCGGCAAGAATTTGGCCATGGTGGACGGTATCACCTTCCTCGACGTAGACCTTCTTTATCTTGCCGCTCAACTCAGAGCCCAGCTCGATATTTTCGGAGACAGGCTCGACCTTGCCAGGACCTGCAACCAGCATGGGCTCGGACGGCTTCGATTGCGCGAGCTCTGCTGACTTCGCTGCTTGGGAGCGCGCAGAGATGAGCTTTACGGAAATCGTCAGTGCCATAACTACGGCAACGATGAGGAGAATGTTCCTTCGATTCATGACTGTCTCCAAACTTTTCAGGACTGCGAAACGCGGGCGTCCAAAGACTCGGAACGCCAAGCAATCAGATCCCACCTCTGCCAAAAGCAGGCAGAGATGGAGCGCCCACGAAGTGTTGCGTCAGCACTTCTGCCCCAACTGCAACTGGCGGCTTTCCATACGGAGGCTGGACGATCAGGCCGTCTTCAATGCGAATGCTACGATCGGCAAATTCCAGCACGCGTGAATCGTGCGTGACGATAACGACGGCACGTCCGCGATCGTGTGCGAGGTCACGCATCATCTCCATCACGCTGCGACCGGTGTGTGAATCAAGCGCGGCGGTGGGCTCGTCGGCGAGAACGATCTCAGGATCGCCGGCGAGTGCACGGGCGATGGCGACGCGCTGCTTCTGTCCACCACTCAGGTCGGCAGGAAAGCTGTCGTACTTATCAGAGAGTCCGACCTGATCGAGTAATTCGTGTGCGCGCCGCTTCGCTTCTTTTTTGGGGACGCGCTTGAGATCGAGCATCAGCTCGACATTTTCTGAGGCCGTAAGCGTGGGGAACAGATTGAATCCCTGAAAGACGAAGCCGATGTGCTCAAGGCGAATCGCCGGAAGCAGTTTTTGGCTCAGGCACGTGACTTCCTTTCCGGCAATGCGAACACTGCCGGAGGTCGCGCTGAGGATGCAGCCCATGATGGAGAGCAACGTCGTCTTGCCGCTGCCAGAGGGGCCCATGAGCAGGACGAGTTCTCCTGCGTGGACGTCAAGGTCGACCCCACGCAATGCGACCGTTCCGGAAGTGCCCTCGTTATAGTTCTTCGTGAGTTCGCGAACTGCAATGGCTGGTTGCATTTTGCGTTTACCCTCAGCCTTTGAAGACCATGGCGGGATCGAGCCGCGTTACCTTGTTGATGGAAACCAGCGCTGCTCCGACGCACATCAGCAGCGTAAGGAAGAACATGCCGATCGCCATCGGCACCGGCATGAGGATAGCGGCACCACCCTTCTGGCTGGCGTGAACAACGAATATGCTCACGATCATGCCGAGGAAGTAGCCAATGACGGCGCTGATCGCTGCCTGCTTGATGATCACCCGGTATACGTAGCTGTTTGGCGCGCCCATCGCTTTTAGCGTGCCGAATTCGCGCAGGTGATCCATTGTGGTCGCATAGATGGTCTGGGCGACGACGACGAAGCCGACTACCAATCCGAGCACAGCCGCAAGCAACACCGCGACACCCGCGCCGGTGGTGAACATCCAGTAGACCTGCGTCATCCGGCTGAATTCGTGATTGGTGACAACCTGAACGTCTTTGACATGGTCGAGAATTTCACGACGCACCTGCTCGAGATTGGCTCCGGGAGCGAGTTTTACCAGGATGTAGACAGTCTGGTCATCAGGGATATTGGCGTACTGCTGTGCGCGCTTGAAGGTTGTGAAAACGTAAGGCGACGTCGTGAAGGCGCGAATGCCTCGCGTGAAACCAACGACACGTGCGCGCTTGCCATTGATCTCAAATACCTGCTCGGCATGATCCACGCCAAGCTTCTGCCGATAGATCTCGTCCATGATGATGGCGTCAGGTCGCTTGAGATCGTCGATCCGCCCCTGTACGAGGTTCCAGGGGCGACCCAGAGGTTCATCCACATCCATGCCAACGACCTGCACCGATTCCTGACGTCCATCGGGACGCTTCCACTCCACCCAGCGAGTGATGAGCTTCTCGGCCTTGGCCACTCCCGAAACAGCGCGTACCTGATAGAGTTTGCGTTCGCTGAACGGCACTCCCTGCTCAACGTACGGAACATTTTTCGAAGTGACCCAGAGATCAGCGCCGGAGTTGTCGATAAGGTTGGAAGTGGTAACCGTGAATCCGACGAACAGGCCGAGCTCCACCACGATTAGAACGACAGCGAAGACGATGCCCGTAAGGGTCACGGTCAGCCTTACCTTATCGTGAAGCAGGTTTCGTTCCGCAAGAGGAGGCATGGTTATCTCCTCTCGCGCAGCATGCCGTGCAGGATGGCATCGAGCATGAAATCGACCCGCTGTTCCATCGCGCGCCATTCGACCCACTGGTCATGAGATTTGGCGATGTGCAACGCGATGACGCCGTGCACCGCGGCCCAGAGGGTCTGGGCGATTAACTCGGCATCGTGAAACTCTTCCCGGAACATGGCAGCATCGATCGCCCGCTGAACCGTATGCTTGAGGAACGCGTACGCGTCCTTCTCCGGATTGCCGCGTACTTCACAGTCGACGTCATCGAGTTCCGCCGCAGGATGCGGTGTCATGAACATCAACTTGTAGTGGTTCGGAAAGCGAACGCCGAAATCGATGTAGAGCTTGCCGATCTGCTTGAGGCGCTCGACGGGATCTTCTGAGATGGAGGCGCTCTGAAATACCTCAGCTAGTTTGCCAAAGTCCTCGTGGCAAAGCTGGCGGAACAGATCTTCTTTGTCGACAAAGTAACTGTAGATCGTGGTCGGGGTGTACTCGATCTTGTCGGCCACCTTCCGCATGGAGACGCCTTCGTACCCTTCGCTGAGGAAGAGTTCGCGAGCCGCATCGAGGATTTTGTCGCGGACTTCTGACTTTTCTCGTTCCCGCCGTTCCTTCACTCCCATAACATCGCTCGCATACTTAACGGTGTTAACTTAACGACGTTAAGTCTGCGCCCGCCGTTAACAGGCAGTCAAGATATTTTTTGTAAAAAGTTGTCCATCCGTTGTAAGGTACTGATTAAAAAGCATATTAGGTAAAGTCGACAGAGTTGGCTCAAGATCCTCCCTCGGAAGGTGCAGTCGAGAGCGACTGCACCGAGCGAAATCATCAACAGGAGTAGAACGGGAAACCGAGCCGGTCCGGACAGCGAACCCAATCAAGCGGCTTCGCGCTTCGCCATTTTGGCCATAGCGATAGAAAGCACGCCCGCTCCGAGCGTTTTAACCAGGGTGGGATGCTGGGAGTAGAATTCGCCAGCCCGGTCAACTATCGAGGGGTCGTTCTTTTCGGCATGCGTTGCCATTTGCTCCACGGCGCCCGGAGAGACGTTCTGCGCCTGTTCCGGGGTAACCTGTTTTGCACCTTCGGCCAGCAAACTCGACAGGATGCCTCCACCGCCGATGGAAGCAAGCGTTCCCGGGCCAACCGAAGACAGCAACTGGTTTAGCATGCCCGCTTTCTGCTCGCCATTGGATTGGCTGAACATGGCTGAAATCATTTGTCCGAATTGGGGTGTTTGGTCCGATCGGAAGGCGTGAGAAAGCGCATCCGCGAGGACATTCTGCGGAACCGACTGCGCTGCCTGATCGAAGTGTTGATTTACTTCTGCAGCATTCGTAGGTGCGGAACCGCCGGCATATTGCTTCAACATATCGAGAAGCGACATAATTCTTCCTCCAAGACTTTCTCCGTACCGCGCCCAGCACGGCGCCCGGGCACCGTCAGTGTTGTCCGTGAAAGCCGTGCGACTGGAAGTGGCCGCCGCGAACTGCAGAACTGGGCTCGCGAGCTTCGCAAAGCTTACTCCCACCCCATCAGAAGTCAATCGCGAACAAGCCACTTTGCTAGGGTGATGTTCGTGGAGGTCTTGTCCGGGTGAAAAAAGCGATTTCGCGTTGGATTAAGAGCCTCTGTAATCCCCAACTCTGTCCTGTGGCGTCAGCTATAGCGGTCCCGGCGGCCTCGAATTTCTCGAAGCGACGACGATCTTCCGTAATCTAATCTAGAGCGGTTGAAAGTTTTAATATCGAGTCGTTCGCACTAGCGGACGGCCTTTTTCTGCGACATGAGGCGTTGTTTTGTTTCGTAAGACATACATCTACTTGCTGGCGGTTTCAGCTGTTTGTTTATCGCTGATTCTTCCCGCCGCCGCCGATCCAGGCCAGTCCGTTACCGAACTGATGACGAACGGACAGATTCAGTTGGCGATCAATCTGCTGAATAACCGAATACAGGCAGCGCCAAATGATGCAGAGGCATTTCATCTTCTCTCCAAGGCCTATTTCCATCTGAAGAAGTGGGACCTCGCGGTTGATTACGGCGAGCGCTCCGTGGCGCTGGCTCCTAACAATTCAAATTACTGGATGTGGCTCGGACGTGCGTACGGCGAAAAAGCCGATGCCTCGGGTTTTGCGGCGGCATACACCCTGGCGAAGAAGGTGAAGAGTTCCTTCGAACGAGCGGTACAACTGGACGGCAACAGTGTAGCCGCACGAACCGATCTCGCCGAGTACTACATGGAAGCGCCGGCGATCATCGGTGGCGGCGCAGACAAAGCGGCAGACCAAGCTAAGCAGATCAACCGATTGGATCCGGCGAAGGCACATTGGATTTACGCGCGGCTCAATGAGAAAAAGAAAGATTATGGAGCCGCCGAATCCGAGTACGTGCAGGCGATCCATTCCAGCAATAACTATGGACTCTACTGGCTGAACCTGGCGAACATGTACCGCAAGATGGAACGCTGGCCGCAGATGGAGTCGGCGATCCAGAGAGCGGTGACCAGCAACAACAAGCCACCTGAGGTCTACTACAACGCGGCCACCATTTACGATCACGCCGGGCGCAACCTGCCGCAGGCGGCAAACCTTTTGCGCCGCTACATTTCAGTTGGCGGCAGTGACGAAGCCCCTGCTTTCGAGGCGCATTATCTGCTCGGAACCATCCTCGAAAAACAGGGCGATAGGCGTGGTGCGGCCGCAGAATATCGGAATTCACTCAATCTCGCCGGAGACTACGCTCCCGCTTCGGAAGCGCTGAAAAAGCTCGGGAGCTAAGAACCGCACCGCGCTGAGGTTCAGATTCGGGAATCTCGGTTACCAAGGTTGTTCCCAGACATCTCCGTCACAGAGTAACGATTCGCGTTGGACATACTGATGCCAATCGGGAGGCGACGATGGCCGATTGCGAGAGACTCAACGTTTGCCCGTTTTTTGCGGGAAGTATGCAAAACATGCCGCGAGTAGCAGAGATGATGAAAAAGAGATACTGCCTCGAAGATAAAACCGCCTGCGCGCGATACATGCTGGCCTCAGCAGGAATCGCCGTGCCGAAGGATCTTTTTCCGCACGACCTGGATCGCGCGCGTATGCTGTTGTGCAAAAGTTAAAGCTATCACTCGTAATGCAACGACTCCGTCGGGTGCAGTTTCGAGGCACGGTTCGCAGGGATGTAGCCGAAGATAACTCCCGTCAGGCAGGAAACCAGAAAAGCCAGGATCATGGACGGTCCAAGCAGCGGGATGTGCAGGCTGTACTGTGGCGGAATCAGAGGCTGAACAGCGAAGACGAGTCCGATTGCCAGCAGGATTCCGAGAATCGCGCCGGTACCGCTGATCAACAACGCCTCGAAGAGAAATTCGTAGCGGATCTGACTGCGTTTGGCTCCCACAGCCTTTCGTACGCCAATCTCTTTTGTCCGCTCCGTGACGGTAACCAGCATAATGTTCATAATGCCGACACCGCTCACTACCAGCGCAATTCCACTCAGCAGTAACAGCACCGCCGAAAGCGCAAAAGAAATTTTACGAGCCGCAGCGAGCACGGCAACCAGATTCTCCACCGAGTAATCGCTCCCGTTGCGGTGATGCGCCGCCAGCATCTGCTTGACCTCCTGCGTAACCTCCTGGACCGTATCCGGGGAATCGGCCTGCACATACAGAGTGCGCAGGTAATCTTTGCCGAGATAAAAACGCATAATCGGGAACGGGATGAGCACAGACTCGGGACGAATCTCGGACTGCCCAAACGTCGAAACACGCTCTCGAAATACACCGATAATGGTGAACGTAAGGTCTCCGACCTTGATTTTCTGGCCCAGCATGTCATCGTTGAATTGCTTGGCAAGGTCTTCGCTGATCAGGCACGCCTTCGCATTCGTCTGCATGTCGATATCGTCGAAGTAGCGGCCTTCCAGTATGAGCAGGTTACGTATCTGCTGAAATCCTTCCGTAACTCCAATCAGCGCCACCGGTATTTGATGGCCGTTGATGATGACAATCTGGCTGCCGAAGTCGTTGGTACCCGCAGCCTGTGCCACGTGAGGAAGAGATTTGGCAGCATCGAAATCCGTTACCGAGATCTCGTCCGCCAACGAGTGCTTAGCGACGTCACCGGAGTAGTAGGCGTAAACGAGGTTGGACCCAACGCCTTCTACTAATCGCACGACATAATTTCGCCCGACTAGCGTGATGGTAACAACGAGCACGATGCACGCGCTGCCAATTACGACGCCGATGATGGTGAGGGCGGCTCGAGCCTTATTGGCGCGCAGCGCGTCGATTGCGATTTCGAAAGATTCGCTCTTGATCATCGTTCAGATCGGACGAGGCAGTTCAGCCTTTCGGAGAAGAAACGCGGCGCAACCGCAAGACGAGATCGAAGGCTCAAAGTTGGGATACCAGCCTTTATCAATTAGAGTAGAAGCAATGAACGATCCATCTCATTTTATTCCTGACGTGCTTTGCACCTGCTGGTCTGTAAGAAAGGCACAGGTCAGCACGCGAAAATGAGCACTCCCCGTCCGTTCAAAACCTATGTTTTTATTCTGCTGATGGTGATTTTCGGTCCGGTGGGAAACACCCTTTTAAGCAAGGGGATGAAATCGGTAGGTGCGATCACCGGGCGTAGTCCGGAGCAGGTTTTGGCCCTAGGAGAAAAGACGCTCTCATCAGGTACCATCTGGCTCGGTATTGCCTTCATGATCGGCTTCTTCATGGCTTACATGCTGGTGCTCTCATGGGCGGACTACAGCTGGGTATTACCGGCATCGGCGATTTCCTATGGGACGGTCGCTCTGCTCGGGCATTTCTGGCTGCAGGAACCAGTAGCTCCGATACGTTGGGCCGGAATTCTGATCATCTGCGTTGGAGTGTTCGTGGTTGGCCGGACCCCGGACAGGACCACTCAACATCAGAAGGACACCGTTTGATGCTCGAATTCATCCTTTTTCTGCTGATCATGGTGTCAGGAACCGCTGGAGAGTTGTGCGTGGCGCGCGCAATGAAGAGAGTCGGAGAAGTGACCCGTTTTACTCCGGGAGGCATTGCTCGTGCTTTCGGCCAAGCAGTGCGAGTGGGATGGCTGTGGCTCGGTGTTTTATTAATGGCAGTGGGCTTTTTTTCACTGCTCGGTGTGCTTTCCTTCGAAAATGTGAGCTTTGTAGTCCCTGTCACCGCGTTCAGCTACGTGCTCGGTACCCTTGGAGGCAAGTTGTTTCTGGGTGAAAAGGTGACGGCTCAACGGTGGGCGGGGGTAATGCTGGTTATAGTTGGAGTTGCACTAGTGATAATAGGGAAGCATTAAATATACAATAGAAGATCATTGCCTTCAGGCTGGGTTCAGCGTTGCACTCTGCCGAGCGTTGCGAGGTAACAATAAATTGTGTGGAATAGCCGGGTTCACTCACAAGGACTGGGTGCCCGCTTCCGATCGAATTGTCAAAGCCGTATCCACCCTGGTGCACCGCGGACCGGACCAGCAGGGAGTGTTCCGGTCGGACATCTGTTCGCTCGGCGCAACCCGCCTGAAGATCCTGGACCTTGAAGGCGGAAATCAGCCGATCACCAGCAGCGACAGCGACACGACCATCGTTTTTAACGGCGAGATCTACAACCACCTCGAATTGCGCAAGGAACTGGAACTCGCCGGACATAAGTTCCAGTCTCACTGCGACACCGAAACCGTGCTGCACGCATTTCTTGAATGGGACGTCTCTTGCTTTGCCAAGCTGCGCGGAATGTTTGCGGTTGCGCTGTGGACGAAGTCACAGAAGCGGCTGGTGATCGCGCGCGATCGCATGGGAATCAAGCCCCTGTACATCGCGCAGCGCGGACACGATCTTTACTTCGGCTCTGAGTTGAAGACGATCTTGATTCATCCGGAGATCGATCGCAACCTCAGCCTGAACGGCCTTGATTGTTACCTCTCGCTCAATTACGTGCCTTCTCCGTGGACGTTGGTCGACGGAGTCGAGAAGCTTCCACCGGCGCATTGGCTGGAATGGAAGAACGGGCACGTTCGGACCGATTCCTACTGGGAACTACCGTACGGAGTTTCGGACCATTGGACACTGGAATCAGCCGAAGAGCAGCTTGATTCGCTCCTGAAGCAATCCGTCCGCGAACACCTGCTATCGGATGTTCCGCTCGGCGTCTGGTTGAGCGGTGGTGTTGATTCCTCAACGATTCTGCATTATGCAGCTGAAGCAAGTTCTTCCCGGCTGAAGACCTACTCGATTTCCTTTGAAGGACGCAGCTTCGACGAAACCGAATACATTAAGCGAGTCGTCGCGCAGTATGGGACCGAGCATGAGCAGCTCGATCTGAATCCCAACGTAAACCTGCTCGGTGCCATCGAGCAGTTTGCGTATTACTCCGATGAACCCAGTGCTGATGCTGGCGCATTGCCTGTATGGTTCCTCTCGAAGCTTTGTAAAACGGGCACGACAGTTGCCCTTAGCGGTGAAGGAGCCGACGAACTCTTTGGTGGATATCTCACCTATCGGGCAAACCGGCTGTCGCGCAATTTGCGACGGCTTCCGCGCGGAATCATCGAGTTCGGCCTGGACGCGCTGAAGTACTGGCCCGTATCGGACGAGAAGATCGGACTCGATTACAAGCTGAAGCGCTTTGCCGAAGGTTCGTTGATGTCGGCTGAGCAGGCACACGTCTATTGGAACGGAACGTTCTCGGAAGTCCAAAAAACGGTGCTGCTTAATAAGCCCTTGCCGGGATCGCTCGATGCCATGCTGAGCGAGTCCAATGACCTGCCGCAGAGCCGGGACGACCTAGCGCCATATCTTTATTTTGATCAGAAATATTATCTTCCAGATGACATCCTGGTGAAGAGCGATCGTATGAGCATGGCTCATGCCGTAGAGGTTCGGCCGCCCTTTCTCGACCATCGCATTGTGGAATTTGCAGCTTCGCTTCCGGCTTCGCTCAAAATCCGCGGCTCAAAGCAGAAGTTTGTCCTCAAGCACCTGATGAAGAATAAGCTGCCGGCTTCCGTGATCACGCGCAAGAAAGTCGGATTCGACATTCCAGCGCACGAATGGATGCGCGGACCTTTGCGCCAGCTTGCGGTGGAGACGATTACGCAAGGCGCAGCCGAGCACGATGCGCTGTTCCGGCCGCATGTCATTGAACGCTTCCTTCGCAGTCATCTGGAGAGACAGGCGAATCTTGGATATCACTTATGGGGTTTGATGGTGCTGTTTCTGTGGATGAAAAAGTGGGGTATACAAGCAGTCCCCGCTTGGCAGGAGGAACCGCGCGTCGCAGC
>Ga0209062_1001524_pt1 | contig 39689 bp, 51 predicted proteins | sample Coa_R2_2_FD_187158 | JGI IMG/M metagenome (GOLD analysis project Ga0209062, IMG submission 187158) | Surface soil microbial communities from Centralia Pennsylvania, which are recovering from an underground coalmine fire - Coalmine... | ecosystem: Environmental > Terrestrial > Soil > Unclassified...
CACTTGTACATACCGTTGATGTCCACATCCAATAGTACCACGTGAAGTAGAGATTTAAATCTCTACTTCACGTGGTACTATTGGATGTGGACATCAACGGTATGTACAAGTGGTACTTATGGGTATCAGTATACATGCAAAATGTACATCAGTACTATGTGTATGCCATATGGGATGCTACATAGCACGTTAGTACTACCTGAGTGTGTACATCAACGCTATGTAGCTGTATCATAAAGGCCAAATGGTCTATACATTAGCCCTGTAGTCCTAGTGCAACATGCATAATAGCCCTATGTTACATCTCTCTAGCGTGTACATAGCGGTCATGTACATATACATCATGGGTATGTCGTTGTTACATGATCGGTATGTATACGTACTGTGCAACATGCACAATAGCCATATGTGTATGTGTAGTGGTAACATCTTGACATGAACTATATCGGTATGTACATGCCACCTGCTAACAGGATGAGGACACCCTGCCGCATGCCCGCCGGCGATCCCTCCACCATGCTGGCGCCATCCAGTGGGCTAGTGTAACATAATGTTACTCGCAGGCCCTCGACCATGCCCTTTTTCCACGCCTGGAGGACCACAGGCCCCGCTCACTGCCTCGACACCTCCTCTGGATAGCCCGATCCAGATTCGCCTCTGCACGCGTCTCCCTGCGCGCCAGCATCGCCTCGGTGCTGGCCCACCTCACCGTATCTGGGAGCAAAGAGGACGTTGGAATTCTCTCCAACGTCCTCGCTTCACCTGCTCTTGCAGAAGCTCTATCGCTCAATTGCATCATGATGCAATGCACTTCACCAGCTGACCACGCTACTCGCAACCATCCCCCGCGCGCCTGGTCGCCGCCAGCCTCCACGGCACAGATTGGGCTCATCTCTGCCTGCTGCTGCCCACCAGCTTGTACTCCACCCTCCCCTGATCCTCCCCCTGCTGGCCGCGCAGCCCTCTCTTGCTCCCTTATCAGCACCTCTCCGCTCACCACTCCACGCTCGTACCCCTGCGCGCAAACCTACGCAGCTCCGTGCGCACCCCTCCGCCCACCTAAACGTACCCCTCTTCAGACAATCCTCTCGGCTGATCAGTCGCAAAATGGGGCATGCTTCTTTCGCCGGGGAGATTCTGAAATAGAATGGTGGTACGCTTGCTTCCCTGCAAGCGTACCACCATCTTCGCTAAATAGCAAGCGCGGCAAAGTCTCCAGGCCATCGTCACCGCCAAAATAGGCAATGGCTCAACGATCGCGATCCGCCCCGACAAAATGTACACCATGCCCGTATGATACCTTAATCGGGCATTACAGGCATGGCTTCTCTATTCATTTGTTTGCATACTCATCATAGACCCTCTTCCGCCCAATCGCAAGCGCGACGGCACGCGCCTGTGGCCGTGATCGTCCAAATTGACCATATCTCTGCTGCTCGCGTGCCGTCATATTTCGTCATGATCTAATTCTTCTTCTTCACTCTCTTCAGACGCTTCTTTCAACGGCCTCCACACCAGCAAAAACGGCTCGTATTGATGCAGAAGCTCCTCAAAAAGCTCACTCTTGTTTACCCCCATGACATTGAGCGCCTGAATAGTCAGGACATCGAGAGAAAGTTGCATCGGCTGCCGGACCTGGCCACCTTTCGTTTTGCGACCAGCAGCGCTCTTGCGTTCCTTCTTAGTACGCCCTTTCTTTTCGATTTTCGTGTTCGGTACCACCTGAGCGGGCTTTTCGCGGGCGATCACCTCTCCATCGAGCGAGAAAGCATTCAGAGGCACAATGCAAGATTTATGGCAAGAGGAACAAACAACGGTATGGCCGCGCAGGTCGTAGGTGATGAAAAGCGATCCTGTGGCTGGATCAGCGCACGCGCCGCCACAGGATGGACACAGGACCTCGACGGCAGCAATACGGCTGATTTTCCCTTCGGCTAAAGGCTCCGCCTCGACCTTTTCATCAGGTCCGACTAGCGCCTCTACTGGCTCCAAAACCTCCCTCCCAGGTTCATCAAGTTCTGGAAAAGAAGAGTGGATCTCCAGGTGATCGGCTGCTGGGAAGGAGATAATTGTCAGTCCCTGGCGTTCTGGCTCATAGCCAGGCACGCTCAGGCACTCAAAGGGCGCGCCGACAAAATACAAGTTTGAGATAGCCCTGGTCACGGCCACATACATCAGATTACGCTCTTGTTCACGCTGGCGATCGCTCTTTGCACGAGGATGAGGAAACTCATCACAGTGAATGATATACACATTCTCCCACTCGCCGCCCTTGGCACGGTGGGCTGTCATAAAGAGGATAAGATTCTGCGTCCCATCCTCTTCAACAAAGAGGCCATTAATGTAAGTCTTGAAATCCTTCGCGGTCTTGCTCCAGGCGCACACTGGATCATCAGCGGCTCGCAGGCTCTCATCATTGCACTTACTGATATAGGCAGAGAACAAGGCGCGAACAGTCTCAACTCTATCATCGAGATCGGCGAGCGCCATCTCTGGATTTTTGCGGCTCTCCTTCAGGCTTTTCGACTCTTTCTGACGATGCTCCTCCAGCACCTCCAGGAGATTGGAGAGATTGGGGAGCAGAGTTGGCACACCGCGCTTGATACGCATCGCCTCCAGTTTCGTAACGATCGCTGCAATGTTCACTCCCAGATTCTTTCCCAACACTTTCGCTCGTTTGCCTCGTTGAAGGCACCTGAGGCATGCCTGAACCAGGTGAACCGTTGTGCGAGCCAGCACAGCGTCCCCTGGCTGGAGGCGATCCAGATACCCGTCAACCGGAATGACCTCAACATGCCCTTCGTGCTGGCCCGCGCTGATCAACTCTCCACCGAGCTGGTTCGCGAGATCCACGATCTTACTACCACACCTATAGCAGATCCTGAGCGGCAGCAGGGTTGCATTCAGCCTGGCAGTAATTCTCGCAATGCTGTCAAAGTCGGCGCCTGCGAAAAGATAGATACTCTGGAGAGGGTCCCCGATGAAAAAGATTTGCGAGTTCGCATGACATGCCTTCAGCATCAGCTCCAACGATGCTCGGCTTGTATCCTGCGCTTCGTCAACAACCACATGATCATATTGGCGAATCGGAACGTCTGGGAGGATGTTCGGATAATAAACCATGTCATCAAAGCTCACCAGGTGTTCTGGCCCGAGGAATTGTTGGAGACCTTCTTTCAGAGCATACGCAACAGCGCCGACGACAAACGGCCAGACCAGCGAGGACTGAGAGATGTCGAGATCAAAGTCCTCAATCAGGCCCACCAAGTCATCCCATGTGGGCTCGGTCAAGCTCACCTGCGCAAAATGGATCAACGTTTTCGACCAGGCCAAAGCATCCAGACGCATGACATCAACATTGGCCTCTTCATCCTCTTCCAGGTCGGCCTGAATGCTCTCAAGAAAGGCCAACCAATGATCTTTCAGGTACTGCACAACAATCGTATGATATTTCTCATCCTTATCATCGACCTTGACCTTGCCCTTTGTATACGCCTGGAGGCACGATAGTCCGAACGCATGCGCTGTCGTCGCATACATACGGGAATTGATCGCAATAAGCTTGAGATTGGTATCCTGCTGAATCTTCTTATTGTAGCTGAAATACACCGACTTCCCGGAGAAGAATGTAGACGCCTTAATCGAGGTGAACGTTTTTCCAGAGCCTGGGCCAGCAATCACCACATACCGCCCCACACCAGATTGCGCAGCGGCAAAAATGGCCTGCTGATGCTCATTGGCCGTAGCATTCTGGATCTTCTCGATAAATGCCGCTTGCGATGCCTTGATTGCTGTCTTCTGCGCCACCGTGAGACGCGAACGAGGCTTGACCGCCTGAGTCTTCTCTTCTGCCATGGCTCAATCCTATTTCGTCATGATGCAATTCAATTGGTCCAAGTATAATTTTGTCATGATGCAATTGTCAAGCCCCGCATCATACTGCGACCAGGAAAAAAGCGGGCGACCAGATCGCCCGCTTTACTTACGCCCATTGACTACGCCTCTTCCTCGGCCTTCTCCATAGGCCCATCATCTTGCCCTTCCAGCTTTATCATCTTCTTAATTGACATGGCTGGAGGCTTACGATTATAAATTTCGGTAATGCCATACTGTTGATGGTGTCGCGCTATCTCTTCCTCACGCGACGCAAGATAGGCTTTCACAGCAGGATGCCGGCCCCCCACCAGGGTACGCACACTTCCGGCATTGATATACCACTGCTTGAGTGGCTCTGCGGCGAAAGCGACATTATGTTGCATAATGGCATCAACCGCCCGGCGAAACCGTTCGTTGGCAGCCTCTTCGAGCTTTATGTCCCTCAGTTGCGCCAACGAGAGCGATTTAACATCGACCCGAACCTGCCTCTTCGCCAAGCCTGCGCGGAAATTGGCATCTTTTTCGAGCAGGCTCTTAATGTAGGCTACCGGATTTTCTGTCCCGCTCTGGCGTAACCGATGGAGAATCCCCTCCAGCTCTTGCAGTTCTTGGGCCTCGGGACTTTTCTTTCGGCCTCGTTTCTTCGCACCAGCCAGTCCCTGCTTCTGGATCGCGACGACCGTATCGATAGGGTGTGTCGTTCCCAACTGTTTGCCAAGCGGCTCCAGCGCGGCGGCAAGCTGGTTGTAAAAGTTGCTGCGAACCAGGAGTTCCTGCAGCGTATCATCCAGACCGCCTGTTTTCAGTTCTTTCGCAACCGCATCAAACAACTGGCGTGTGTGCTGGGAGACGCGAATAATCGAATGTTTTTTCGCATCGGTCAGGGTAAGAGCATGATCGTTACTCACGGGAAGTTCTCCTTCAGCCAGTACCGGTTCAGCAGGAGCAGATTGGAAAGCTTTGAGTACACTCACACCTGGCTCCTCTAGCTTTACTCCTTGTCTGCGACCTTTGGCCCGATAAATGGCTTCATCACCAATCTTATAATCGTCGTAGCGCAGCGAGGCCACACGATCTCGCTTCACCTTTTCCGTTTCCGCATCCAATACCCAATAATGGCCCATGATTGTTGCTAAATAGGTGATATGTGAGAGCCGCGGGGGGCAAAACCAGAAAACCGCAATACACCCATAGACCGATCGACACAAATGGGTATACACATCCTTATGTTTTTTGGGAGTTGGGATCAGGTCCTGAAACCAGGAATTTGCCGTCGCTCGCACCTTCGGGCTGTAATCATGGCTCACCTGCTCGACAGAAAGCTGAGAGCAATCCACGAGCGTACGCAACCGTTCCCATGCCTGAAGCACCAGCGAAGCATCGACTAACGTTGGAATCTCATACGGCGCAAGGATTTTGTCCCGCCGTTTGAGCTGGCCCGCAAACATGACGGTGTACCGCGTGCTCGGAAAAAACTCACCCGTTTTGAGCACTTCAGTGAGCCGTCGGCCAGTCGCTGCAGCCAGGCCAACAACAATTTCATCCCACCGCTTGCTCTCAAGCAATTGAGCAGCGACCGCGGCAATCCGATCTGGATCTTCAAGAAACAGTTGGTGCGCGGAGCGTTCCTCTGAACTCTGCTCAGATGGTACATTAATCCGAGCCCATTCTTCTGTCGAGAAGTTCAAATACTTACGTGCCAGGTGCTCGCGCTCGCCTGTTTTGGGATTGAGCCAGGAGTTGCGTTCAGTATAGGGGAAGTTCTTGAGCAGATTCCGCATCTTCGTCATTGGTGTCTTCAGGCTATTTTCTTTCTGCATCGTCTCGCGCGCGCGCCAGGACGCAATTTCAGCCTCGCAGATCTGCTTGATCTGTGCTTCATTATCACCAGCCTTCTGGAGCGCCTCAGCGAACTCCGCCCATGCTTGCGCAATCCATCGGTAGTTTCCTACTTTTGCTTCTGCTTCCCTCATAATGTGCCTCCTTTCACAAAGAAATATCTCACTATCAAAATTATACATCATTGGTATGTATATGTCAAGATGTTACATAAGACTAGAGCTTTCCTCTGTCTCTTCATCATCCCACAACCCTGGTAGCGCCAGGAGAACGCTGGCGGACTTTGGCAGTTCGCAATCAAACATCGACAACTGCTTCTCTCTCCCGGCCTCCCTCTCTGCTTCCTTCAATGCATGTGCTATACGAGCGTGCGCAACTGCAGCATATTCAGGATCAAGTTCGATGCCGATAAACTGAAAGCCCTCCGCGATCGCGGCGACGCCGGTGCTCCCAGATCCTGCGAAGCAATCCAGCACGATACCATGAGGAGGCGTGATCAGTCGGCAAAGCCAGCGCATGAGTTGCTGATTCTTAACCGTCGGGTGAATATTCGCCTGCGGTTGGCTGATAAATGACTGTGTGCGCCCATCTGGTTCATCGTTACCATGCCCCATACGTGCGATCTGTTGCTCCGGCAAGCCCTCGCAGCCGCGGTTGCGTTCTTCCCTGCTGGCTTTCGGAGCATAGTAGAACTGGGTAAAGTAGCGGGACACGCCCCCCTGGTCATTGTGACCAACTAAGCTCCTCTTCTTGTCTTTGCCATACACATTTCTTGTTGATGGGGCTTTCGCCTGCGCCTTCTCCTCATGGGACTGAGAAAAGCCACTTTGCTCATCCAATTTCAGTGCAGGGCAGCCAGAGACGCATTGTCCAGGCTGGCAATGTGCTGCATGTGAGATCAGCAGGTGAGCTGGCCATCGTCCATTCACAACTGAGGCAATGGCGCGTGGTCGCCAGTCATCATCATGCATCACCCCCAGAGAGGACATGCCTTGATTGACTCTTGGCTCGGTCCCTACGCGTACAGCCCTGATGTTCAATCCGCCAGTTCCCCATTCCAGCACGTTGCGCGCCACGCTCGATTCTGTCAGCGGCTTCCTGCACAGTATCCACTCTTCTACAGCAGGCTTGAGCGCAGTGCCCCATCCCTCCCATCTCTTTGCCTCTTCAGTCGTCGCGTCCAGCTCAAATGCGCCTGTACTCACGTAGGTTCGTGGGCGGTTGCCTGTCTCTGCATTCGAGCGCGTCATGCCATAGGCAATATTTTCGCCCTTTTGCCGCTCACCTGATAAGTATTTCCAATCAGTCCAGTTCGCACTGCCGCGAGTGAGCACCCCCTCTATCCCTTTCGCAATGTTATAAGATTTTGGATAGCCACTGGCAAACAGGTGATAGAGCTTATCTCTAATCTCGAATCCAGCATCCTCCAGCGCGCAGGTGGTCCAATGAGAGGTTCTGGGAAGTGCCCACACGAGCGCATGGCCCCCAGGTTTGAGGACGCGCAGAGCTTCTGCCATAATACTAGCAAGCCATGCAACCCATTGGGTGCGTCCACCCTTATCAGAATCCCAAGTTTTACCCATGAATCCGATCGAGCTGGGTGGATCGCAAATAAGTGCATCAACACAGCATGCTGGCAGTGTGCGCAACACTGCCAGCGCGTCGCCGACATGCACGATGTTCACTTGGAGTTTGTCTTCAATGCTCATACGTTCCTCCGTACACGCCAGTTCATGATGGTGTTATCGCCATCTGTTGACCATAGCGGCCAATGACAAAACAAAGAAAACCAGCGCGCCAGCGGCGTAGATGATCCACATGCCAGGATCTCCGTGGCCGAAGTCATACCAGGCAAGGAGCGCTACAACAAGCGTGAGGATCGGGAAGATCTTCACTCCCCAGCTCGCGCCCTCGCGCCGGATCTCCCGATCCCGCATCCTAAAATCATGTAAAATGAACTGAATGTTATGATGAAATGCCTCATCCAGTTCCTTTTGATAGTTTGTCGATGTCTCCCGAAGAGTCCGTTGAAACACTGCGCGCTTGAGCCTCTCACTGTCCTTCAGCCCCGCGCGTTGTAGGCCCTCCACATACCTGCCAGCAGCCGCTTTCATATGCTCGTCCATATACTTCTTGGGATTTGGCAACTCTCGCATGACACTCTCCTTCATTTGACTCGCCCAGCTCGCGAGCCAGCAACCGCAGTATTAGAAACCAATCAAGCGCCTGAGCCAGGAGAAAAAACCAGATCGAGCCGGATGCGCTGCATCCCTCCGCGCACTCGATTGTCCAGCTGCAGGCAACAGCTTGGGCATGGCTTTTGGCGTTAAACGCGAGGGCGCAGGAACTGCCGGAAAAGTAATGATGCCGGGTATCGAGCGATCGTTGCTCTGATCCTGCGCAGACCCATCAACAGTGTTCCTGGCAAACACATCATCACTTTTCATCCGTTTCCTCCCTTTCAGGATGTGCGGCAGGCAGATGAATGCTTTGCACGACCTCAAAACTGTAGGGATAGCGCTTCCGCAACTTTGCCACATTGGCTGACATTATGTCAGCCAGGGAAAAGCCGCACGCCTGGCAGACCAGCATAAAGTACCAGAGCACATCTCCCAGCTCGTCCTTCATCTGAGCCAGATCGACCTCATGACCGTGAAACAGGTGCTTTTTGACCTGATCAATGACTTCGCCTGTCTCACCAGCCAGACCAAGCGCGGCCAGCGCCATCTTGCTTTTGAAATCAGGCGGGCCAGCATAAGTGCGCAGAATCTCGTCCAGATAGTCTTCTTCGGTAATTTGTGACAATCTTCATCCTCTTTTCTGGCGGCCTCAGTTCCGCGGCTGCCGCCAGCGTAAGGGAATATCTTCGCCAGCGAGATACCGCCGCTTCAAATCCTTGATATCCCCTTCGACCTCGAACTCTGGCACCAGGCCCGCAGCCAACAGCGCCTGCTGGCGCCGGACCTTCGCGATCGTCTGATTTAGCGACCGAGAAGCGCGCCGCCAGCGCAAATGACAGCGAACAGCCATCGCGCATGCCCAGACGACAACCAAGCCAGCGATAACACAAAACGTGATAGTGATCGTAAAAGTCATAACAACCTCTCAGTTGATTGAACCAGGACCGCCAGTACAAAAGGCGACCCAACGCGTTGAATATGTCTGTTCTGTCTTCCCCGCTATCACCACATAGAGTGAATGGAAACCATCAGCGCCTGCCGGATTTAAAATCTGGCTACGAACTCTCTGAGAGTTCGCGCAGCCGCAGGCGTGTCAATGGCGGCGAAGGAAGCAGGCCAGTCGCCGCGCCCGTCGTTTTGCGACGACGAGTGCGCGGCGAGCCGAAGCAGGCAGAGGGGCGGATGGATTATAAGGAGGCCCACCCAGGGCATCCACACAGGGCTGACCATAAAAAAACCGCATCATCGCCTTCGCACCGCCAGTTCCCACGCTTGGCCGTTTTCCCACAACGATTACACGTCCAGCCGTATTGCAGATGTTTATCCATGCCATCGTTCTCCTCTCACAGGGGTAGCGCTGCTCTCACGCAGGCGGAATAGTGTTACACAGACCACCTGGAGCAACCGCTCCCCTTTAAAAAACCCGGGCCGTACAAGAAGGTGAAACCGCTCTAATGTTCCCTCTCGCAGCCAAACTACGCCTCACTTTTGGTCATATGCCGGTGAATAATCGCGCGATATTGCAGCGCCAGCAGAACCAGCAATCCCACAAAGAGCGCTGTCCGCGAGTCGCTCGCGATCCCCGCGTGCATGATGGTATCAATCAGGCAGGCCACTCCTCCAATGAGCAAAGCTATGATCCCGATATCACCAAACACGAATGCTGGATCTATGTCATCTGACTCCATGCCCGCAAGAGTCCACCTCCAGCCAATTTCAACCAGGCGGAGCAGCATGACGCACGTTATCAGGATGATCAGGATGCTGATTACCAGATTGATCGCGGTCGCAATAAGCGGGATAGCCGAGGCGACCGCCCACAAAATCAGCGCAAAAATGACGACGGGCAAGCTCGCCAGGACCAGGCGGTCTTCGATCCGCTGGAACCAGGACAAGAAAGCGGTCAGTTCGCGATCGTGAGAGCTTTCTGCGCCCTCGGTGTGAATGTGTTTCTGTTCATGCTTCATAAGCGAAATCCTTTTCTGCTGGCGCGCGCCAGCATTGTATTGTCTGAGAACTATCGTTTTGAGCGCCAAAGAGTCAGTAACCGGGCCACAGCGACAATCGCCAGGCCAAAGAACAGAGCCGTCAGCTCATCAAGCAGGTGGAAGTACCAGCCAAGGGCAATCCAGAACAAGAACAGCAGCGTGAAGATCCAGACCTGACCTGCGAACCTGGCGCGAGACCACCGTCTCCGATGTTTCCGCCCACGGATCTGATCAAGAGCAGCGATCTGGCTGCGACGATCCTGAAGCCAGTTCCACGCGTCCTGGAGCGTGCGTGGATCTTTGATATCCTGAACCGAGTAATAGACCAGCGAGCGATCGCTTCGCTTCCGAATGGTCAGAAATCCGGATGAACAATCCACGTCATACTCCAGCTTGGTTGCTTCACGTTGAATGTCTTTCAAATGCATCAGGCACCTCCTTACCGGTTCACATGCATAGGCATAATGACACAACACTGTTTCTCTGGCCCCACAGGCCGCAGCACCACCGGTCTGGACGCCGAAGAGACCTCAAGCGCGACTTCAGAAGTTTGGATGCTGGAGAGCGCCTCGGCCAGGTATTTGACGTTCAGAACAATTTGCAACTCAGCGCCCTCAACTGCGGCGTCAAGCGTGCTGACGCTATTGCCTAGATCTTCACTCGATGCTTCAAGCTGGACGTAGCCGTTGCCCAGGCCCTCCTCGCCCTTGGGCACAATTGAAACGCGCAAAATGTTGGAACTGCTACTGGCAAAAAGCGCGGCTGACTTCACAATCTCCGCAAACGCTTTCGTTTCCAGCCTCGCGCGTGTTCCATAACTGGGAGGGATAATCTGGCGGTAGTTGGGAAAAGCGCCCTCGATCAGCCGCGACACGAGGTCCAGGTTCGCTGTATGAAACAGCACTTGATTCAGACCGGGGGTGACGATCATTTCGACCTGTTCCTCGGCGGGTAGGATGCGGGCCAGCTCCACGAGGGTGCGCGCGGGAATCAAGACCCCCATACGGAGCGCCTCCTCGGGCATATCTGGCATCAGGTACGAGCGCACCGCCAGGTTAAAAGCATCGGCGGCGGCAAAGGTAAGAAGCTCACCTTCCTCGCCCTCCCGATGAACCAGGATGCCGTTCAACACAGGCCGAGACTCATCCTCAGCCGCGGCAAAGGCCACGCTCTCAATAGCTTCTTTCAGTGTGTTGCACTCCAACGATATAGTTGCGGCAGCGTCCGGTATAGTGGGAATGACCGGGAATTCGGCGGCATCCTGACCATGCATGGTGGCGCGACTGCGCAGGCCGGCAATCTGCATGGTTGTCGAATCTTTGGGCAACGTGAGTTTGACATCGCCCGGCGGGAGACTCTTCACGAATTCAGCAAAAAACTTCGCGGGGAGCGTAAAGGAACCACTCTCGTCAACGGAAGCCCGTACACGATAGGAAATGCCGATCTCCAGGTTGGTCGCCGTGAGCTGGAGCTGGCCCTGATCGCGATCGGCAGTCAGCAGAACATTGCTCAAAATGGGAAGCGTTGATCTGGATGAGATGGCACGGCCGACCGCCGCCAGACCCTCACTCAGATATTTTTGGACACAGGTCAGTTGCATGGTTTCTCCTCTGGCCTGGCCAAGTGTAACATAATGTTACACTTGGCCAGGCCGCATTTCAGTGTTGCGTCAACAGGTACACAATCCAGAGCACAGTAAGAAACAGAAGCAGGTAGTACGCCTCGCGAAAACAGCCTTTCATCTGACCCTCCCACCCGTCGCCGACGATGAAACCGAGGCTTCACGGCCCACACAGGCGCGCAGATCTTCGCGATAGAAGCGCCAAGTGCTGCCGACCTTGTGGCCGGTCAGCTGGCCAGTCCACATCAGGCGATACAGCGTCGAACGGCTCACCCGTAAAAAGCCCATGGCCTCTTTAAATGTGAGAAGAACGTCATCAGAAAATGTTTGATTCATATGATTTAACCTCTTCGGTAGCTTGGCCACCCGGCGGAACGAAAAGGACGATCAACATTCAAAAACCTGGAGGAAAACGCCTGCCCGGCAATGGCGCGGTGATCAAATGCCATCTCTGGCAACGAGGCGACTGGGAACCATCGCGCGTCCCGCGCATCGTCTCCGGCGCAGATCTCGCCCAACTGTTGCCAGCGGGGAGCATGAATGATTGGCGCATAGAATACGACAGATACCCAGCGACCAGGCTGGGGATCGCGGTCCCTATTGCCAAAAGTCTGCATCTGCTTGAGCTTGAGCGATGGAGGGAGCACCAGGCCCGTCTCTTCACGCAATTCACGTAGTGCAGCAGCCTCCAGCGAGGCATCTTCATCGGCAAGTTTACCTCCAGGTAAGGCCCATGCACCTTTAAAGGGGTCCTTGCCCCGCTGGATCAACAGGAGTTCAGGCTCCTGGTTAAGCAAGCGAACAACGAGAACATCAACGGTAACGATCGCCTGAGCCGTTACCGGCTTGTAAGAAAGCTGCTGTTCCATGTTAACCCTCTGAGAACTACAAAACCGTTGGCTCATACCCCTTCTCCCTGATCGCGGCGCTCCTTGCCCCTGTTCCCTCGCTCACGCAGAGGCTTGAGCAAGTAGCCGGTTTCGAGAATCGAGCGAATATCAATACCAAAGGAGCTGAGTTTCTGGCGAGTTCGCGACAGGACATTGCGCACCGGGCGCAGTTCGTAGTCCCAAACACCAGCAAATTGTGCTTCCTGCAGGCGCTCGCGAGCACGCGCGATCGTTTTCTCAGTCACACTGCCGTTATAGAAATTGGCAAACATGACCTCGTGCGGGCAATAGTCGGGATAATTCTCCAACAGTGGCACCAGGACCCGAATCTCCTGAAAGGAAAATTGTTCCTGCGCAAACAACCGTGGCAGGTTTGTTGCAGGGTCCACGGCCAGAAGGGAAAGCAACCCCAACCGATCCTGAAAGGCAAGTTGCTGGCCAGCCTCCAGCAGATCTGGCAGCGGATAATACACAATCCGATCTTCTTGTAGTTGGGGGGCATGTCTGCGGCGGATTGAATCTCTTTTGTGCTCACTCATCGCTCCATCCTTAAAGCTGCAAGAACGGGCCGCTTGCCACCTGCGGGAGGCCCTGGAGAGCCGACAGCTCATCCTGCTCGATCACCGCTGACGCGATCAGGTCCAGCAAAACCGTGCGATGGCAGTTGCCGGTCCGTTCCCAGCACAGCAGCGTCACCGGCTGCCGGCGCGCATACCACGCCAGCAAAGCAACTGGGCGCACGGTATAGCGCGACTCGATGCGATCGATGGCGGCAGAGCGCGGATAAACAAACAACCGCCCGCCGCGGGCCTCGGCCTGCTCCTGTCTATATGCGGCGCGAAATTGCTCCCAATCGAGATCCTGACCGTGATAGCGGCGCAACAGATCTTTTGAGGGGCCAGCATCCGGCACCCAGAGATCAAGATTCCGACGCGAGATCCCGCGCGGCCATTGACGCATCACCAGGATGCGCAGTCCATAGGCCACCTGCGCCTCTTCTGGCGCTTTACCACGCAGATCAAACACACTGGCATGTTGCAAGTCCATGCATTACTTCTCCTTCCGCCCAACCGGCGGGATAATTCGGCGTTGGTCTGCATCCCAGCGCCAGGCGAATTGATCGCGTCCGTAGCCAACGCGCTCCTGACCAAGCTGTTTGGCCGCCACCTGAGAGAAATCGAGCGCCACGCTATAGCTGCTCAACCAGTATTGGCCTTTGGGTGTTTTCCTGGCGCCGTGGCCAGTCCCGTCCACCCAGAGCCAGTCCGCCACAGCCCCAAGACGCTGAACAAAACCTTGCGTGTGCAAAGCCAGAGGAGCTGCATGGATACGCGTAGCGATCCCTGCATCGCGCAGTTTTCTGGCAGTCGAAAGGCGGCCCGGAAATGGCGGCGTGCGCGGCTCCAACTCTTCATACGCCTTGTCCAGGTCACTGGGGATCGAAATCCCAACTTCGACGCGCCGGATCATACGGGGATCTGTCAGGATATCCAGATCGCGGAGAATCAGGCCGCTGCGCGTCGAGATCAACAAAAAGGCAAAGTCTGTGTCAGCGAGGGCCTCCAGCATCTGGCGTGTCAACTTCCTTTTGGCCTCTTGCGGCTGATAGGGATCGGTCGTTGCGGACATAAAGATGCTGGCACCTCTCAGGCGATCCGCCTGGCGCTGGAGCAGTTCGACCGAGCGTGAACGCACGTCAACATACGCTCCCCAGCCGCCGCGCCTAGCGGGAAGTCCCCTCAACACGTCCGGGACATAACAATAGGAGCAGCCAAATTGACACCCGGAATAGGCAGCCAGAGTAAAGGTAAAATCACCCACAAACGAGCCCGGTTTCTGTACAATGAGCGGCTGGGCCGTTTTCGCCTCTGAAACGGCAACATCAACGTTTTTCATCAAAATCCTCGCCTTCTTCGATACTCATGCCGCGAGCGAGCATGAGTAAGCGTGATTTGACCAAGACCGATGCTCGTCATACCAGGGGCCGAAAGGTGCCACCAGGCTTCCCATCTGCACAGCGATAAAGAGCACAGGGCCCCAGATCCTAATGTTCCGAAACAGGCGCATAACGCCACCATCCTTTCTTATGGCAAACTGGCAGGGTCTGCCGGAGCGAGACGAACCACGAGTTGGGCGCTGTACACACGCTCAACGACATAGAGCTGACCCTTATAGAAACAGCGCTGGCCAGGGAGCAGCGAACACGTCCCATAGGGGAAATCCAGCAACCAGGTCGCGCGCACCGTTCCCACCTGGACCGGCCAGAGGTAAGCCCCTGGCGTGAGAGACACGGGGGCCTGTGTGCGCTGCTGCTCCTGCTGCAAGCGCGTCTGGCGATGCCAGAGAACAACCCGGCGGCGCCGCGCTAACTCTTGGCGCAAGAGGTAGAGTTTGCTTTGCACCGCCTGGACCGGCCATCCTTGCTCCTCAGCAATGCGCCGGCCAATGGCATACAGGCCAGTGCGCTTTGCCTGCGGCGCCGACGTTGAGAGCTCCAGGTAGCGCTCGATGAGGTGCTGCTGAAGCTGGGAGGTCCAGCGAAAGCGCGCGCGATATGACCGGCGCCGGCGGATCGCCGAGGGGAGCGCCACGCGCATCTCAGGGTAGAGGCCACAAATGGTGTGGTCCTCTGCCCTGAAAAAGTCACCACGCTCCGACCAATGGACCTGGCCGAGAATATGCTGGCCCGCCAGGTGGAGAATCACTGTTTCGCCATTGCGCAGAACAGGCCCATCAGGATTGCTCAAGGCGAAATGCTGGCCGCTCGGATAAATGGGAAGAGGAGAAATCTCCGTTGGTGCTATCGTCGTCATACACATTGCCTCGTTTCCGATTGCATGAGGAGCGTTGCTTTTTGCTCATCCAGAAGCTGATATTGAAAGCGTTTCGCGCGCTCTAGCGCGAAGCGAAGCCTGTACAGTTGCCACCAGGCCCGCCGTCGTCTCGCCTGCCGCAACATCCGGCGCAGGTGGCGCTGCTGGAGCAACACATCATCAAGAGGACTTCTGTTCATCGATTTACTCCTCTAAAGAAGCAGCCAGTGCTGCGCGAATCGCCGCCTCGCGGGCAAAAACGCTGGTAGAGACCAGCTCCTGGCTATGCTGCGAACAGGGGAGGAAAACGACCGGCGGAGACCAGCAGCGCGGGCAGCGCAACCAGGTGACGCTAGCACACCAACCAGGTCGAACTGTCCGCCGGCGGCGATCGCCACGCAGGCGCGGAAGAGCACGCGTAAACCAGAGGGAAAGAATGATCCCCTGGAGCAAGAGCAGGATCAGCGAAAGCGTGAAGGAGAGATCCAGCAGGTGTATGCTCATACAACACCTCCCGCGGCGACCGCGTGATTTGGGTTGGCGGACATGCGCTGCAGCCTGGAGTCCAAATCGTGGATCTCGCTGGCCATCCAGTGGACCGCCATCACAAGAGCATCCATAAAATCATCAGCCTCAGCCTCCAGCGGTCCAAGCTGCCAGGCCATGCGCCCCTCTTCTGTTTTCCAGATCTGCAGACCCACGCTGGCCAGGCGCTCCTGGAGCACAGGAAGCCGCACAATCTCGTAGCCCGTCTTACGGGGCGCCGCCTTGCCTTTTTCTTTTGAGCGATGGGCCCGCATGTGGCAGGAGTCACACAAAATCTCTACTCGCGCGTTGGGGTCCTCTGGATTGCCATCGGGATGGTGAAGGTGAGCTTGCTCGAAAACAAGATTGTAGGCGCGGCTAATCTTCATCGTACCCATCAGGTTTTTCTTGCACTGAGAGCAGCGCCCCTCGGTGTTCATCAAGGCTTCTTCGCGACGCTGGCGATGATTGCTTGCATAGAGTCCGCGCTTCATGCTGGCACCGCCTTTCCAATCAGGCGGGCCGCCCGCTGCGCGGCCAACTGTGTGCCGGCCTCGTGCTGGATAATGGCCTCCAGACTGCTGGCCGCGCCAAATTCCTGCTGCATGGCTTCCAGTTCAGCCATAATTTCGCCAAGCGTCACCGTGCGCGGATCATCCGCAAGGAGCTGAAGCCGTTGTAACACGGCAGCGCGGCGACTGAGCGGAGAGTAGACAGGGGGAGTCGTCGTCATGGCTTTACCTCTCCTGAGTACCAGGTCTGCAGAAAAGCGAGAACATCGCGAATATACGCACCTGGATTGTTCCCGTCTGCGGCAGGCGCCCAAACCGGAATGACCTGCGCAAGCGTGGTACAACGATGGCCGGTAATCGGGATTGTTACCGCGCCATCGACATAGCCCACGCGGAGCAGGCGATCGGATGCGCCGACACCATCCAGCCAGGTAGGGAATTGAGCATAGCCGTCGGAGCAGCCGGGATGATACGGCGCATAACTGCTATCCAGGCAGCGTAAATTGCCGATGGAGCGGCTCACGCGGGCCTCGCCCGTCGTCCCAAACAAGCTCTCATGCCCAAAGATCGCCAGCAGGAGATCTGAGTTAATGTCGTAGTGGCGACCGAGATCGTAGATCTGCTGACCGAGGCCGGCAGCCGGCGAATGATAGGCCGCGAGAACCTGGTTCAGGAAGGCCGGGCTCAAGCGAGGCTGGCTCACAAAGCTGATGTTCTGATTAAGAGAAAGCGCTGCTGATGTGGCCGTTGAAGCTGGCGGGATAGCCTGCAGTGCCTGCGCTCCACGCGAGAGAAGGAGATTCCAAGCAAGCAGGCTCGCCAGAGCCAGCAGGCCGATGGTCCATAACGTTCGAGATATCTGTCGCATCGATTCCTCCGAGTTCTCCCCAAGAGGCCCTCGAACGGGCAAACGGTCCCCTGGCGAGCGCCAGCATTGCCGAAACGTTCGCGGTGTGGTATACTGCCCGCTGGAAAACCTCCGGGGGCGCGGCCTGCCATGCAGCCTGAGAAACTTACGGCAGAGCCGCGCTTCGCTATTTTCAAAACTACGCCAGATTCAACCTACAAATGCGCGTCTGGCCTTTTGTAAAGGCGAACTTGATCCTGGTCCACCATTCGTTCAGCGCATCCAGCCAGGTCCCGGAGCCCATGCCTTGCCAGATGGGCTGTTCATTCTCATCCGCCCGCACCTTCCACTCTGGCGCCAGCGCATAGGGCGTCAGAATACCCTCCTCGTCCGGGGCGATCGCATAGATTGCTTGAACGCCCTGGGTATGTTTCCAGATCGACGCGCTGCGGATCGATCCATCAGGCATCTGGATCAGCGCCCGCTCTTGCAGGCAAATCCCTTTACCCTCTAACATCGTGAATTCTCCTCTTTGTGCTAGTAAGAGACCAGTTTTGCCTCTTTTGCCACAGCACAATCGCTACACATACGCTGGATCAGCCGGCCCCGACGACCGTTCGGCACCTCATAGTCGTGCAGATAGCCACGCTGGCGACAATAGGGACACATCATCTCGTACGGCGAGGGAAGGTGAGCCCTGGCCCGCTCTTCTGCGGCATTTCGACGGCTCCAGACCGCAATCAATAGCAATGCCAGCAGGAAAAGGAAGACGAACGCCAGAACCACCGGCAGGACCGCTACTTGCAGCAGCGTCATCAAACGATAAACAACTTGCATGCCGAAACCAGCGGCTAAGATGACCAGGCTGCCAATCAGCACCAACGCAAAGCCACGCAGACCACTCCTGAGATGGAAAAGCCACCAGAGACACAGGAAGCTAACAGCCGCAACGGCAACGACATGAACAACATCCGCTGAAATGGGTGGAAGCATAGGTTTTTCTCCTGATTGAAAAATGTGAACGATCACTGTGAACACAAACAGGGAACACTGCTACAGGTGGACGATCTACGAAATGGCTCGCAGTGCTGGAGGGACGTAAAGTTGGTGCCCTTCGCGCTTCTTCGAGAGAAGGTCATTCAGCCGGCGGCGATAGCGCTTCTGGCTGCTCGGATGCATTCGGCTCAACGCATCGAATGCCTGTTGATCCCCACAAAGCAGCGCGCCGAGGAACACTAAGGCCGTTTTGCGCGTGCGCTTCGCATGCTTATCATGGTCAAGAGGGAGATCGCGCGGACCATAGGTGTAGCCAGATGATCCCACCTCCAACACTGACACCGGCAAGCACGAATCATGTTTTGAGCAAATGACCAGGGAGATCGCGGGAGCGGAGTTAGACAGGCGGTATTCCCAATAATCCCAGGATCGTGACAACACGATGGCGCGGTGAGATTCTCCATCCCGCCTCAGCTGGTACGTATACTTCCCCAGCTTCTTCAGGTCAGTGATATCTCGAAGGCCGCCCTGAGCCACATGAATCCGAAACAGTGTATCGGTTCGATCCCGTGATAGTCGCATGCCGCCTATCCTTTCCGCCGGGCATCTTACCAGCGCGACTGGTTGCCGCCGCCAGATTTGCCCTCCAGGTGAGAGCGAATCATATCGATCGCGTTCTCACTGAACATCTCCATAATCTTGTTGGCCAGCTCGTTCTTCTTGGCGTAGTCTTCCTCCTTCTTCAAGGTATTTTTGACTTCGATGGCCTGCGACACCGTATGGAGCTTGGCCTCGATCTTTTTGCGATTGATCCGCGTCGTGGCATCATTTTTCTTCTCGATGGTCGCGATCGCCTGATCGAGCGACCGCACATGCAGAACCGCCAGGACGGTCGCGCCAACCAGGTCAATCAACGGCGTCGCCAAAGTCCTGAACAGCGCGCCAACGACTTGGGACGAGTCGGACATGTTGATGTTCTTCTCAAAGAGAATCCATTGGGCTGCCGCGCTCGTGCTGGCCAGGATCAGAAAGAGACCGAGCACAGCCGCTAACACAAAACCGGCGCTGCGCCCGGTCCCATTCGTCATGCGCTTGAAAACTCTGACCATCGCCGTCATCAGGGCCACCAGCGCGAACTCGTACCCCCAGCAAACGATGTAGTAGTAGGCGACGCCGGCATCGTTCCACTGAAAAGGACCGCCAGCATAGTGCTGGCCCAGAGCGGAACCTGCGTAAGCGGAGATGATCCAGGGCAAGATATAGCAAATGATCGTGACGATCCTGCCAAGAATCCAGCCGATCCAGCCCTCTCTATCCTCTTGCAGGCCGTCGATAACCTCCTTCACATCCTGCGTCTCACCAGCAAGCATTGCCACAATGGTTTCCAGCGGCATGTCGCTACTGATCGCGATTTGCTCGATTTCAGTGACCAGTTCCTGGGTGCTTGGCACGCCGCTCTGCACGCGAGTCAGAGCTGTATCCTGCTTCGCCTGGCGCGCCGGCGGCGTGAAGAACGCCTTGCCCGCGGCAAACGCTTTCGAGAACCAGCCCGGTTTCTCAGGTGCGGTCGCCGCATGTGCTGACGCAAGTGGCTGTGTCGGCGGCACAGAAGGCTGAGGGCTCGCAGATCCTGGATCGTTCTGATCTGTCATAACACGTTGTCTCCAGTTGGAACGAGTTGCGCCGAGAGCGACAACTCCCAGTTAACTCAGGCTAACTCGCGCTCAACTCCGAGCGCAGAGATCACATTGGGATCGCTTTGGGGCCGGATGAGGGCCGGATTTTCGCCACCGAAATGTGACCCCGATCCGAACCCCAATCGATCAGCACGATTACGGCCTGGCTTTCGAGCCTGACGCGGCATTCGCGGTGCTGGCAGTACCAGAGGCGCTTCCATTCGCAGTACCATTGAGCACCTCTTCCTTCACCTTCACCTTCAGGCTCTTGTGGCGACGCGTGCGCTCAGCGTTGGCTTCACGCGCACTGCGCATCTTCGCGCGCGCGATCGTCGTCGTCGAATTTTTGAGGATCGCGCTATAGACACTGTGCAGTGCTACCCGCTTGTTCGCCTCGGCCTCTTCGGCGGCCTTCTTCAACTTGGCCTCCAGATCCTCCAACTCGCGAATATCGTTGTCGTTGAGCGGGTAGGTAATGCGCACGTTGTCAGCAGCAGTTTGAGTCATAGTCACCTCTCAAGTGTCTGTTGCAACAGACAGGCTATTTCGTCATGATGAAATGGAACGCCAGCCCGAAACAGCTTCAGGCATGGCCATGGATGCACAACAGGGTCAATGTCAATCAAGAGAATGGGAGAAGCGATTACCTGGCGGATATGAGGGAAACCAAACCGGGAGGCGCATTCGGCCCACACCCGACTCGTGCGCCGGGTGGCCGCTCTCTGGGCGCAGAAGAGCCAGAAGTTTCGGTTTAGGAAGCAATGCGCCATATCAATCCTCGCGTTTCTGTGTTTCCGTACTGACCTGGCGCTTCGTAATCCCACTCGACACAGCCTGCTGCCGAGTGGTAAGATGAAAATGCCAGGTAATCGCTCATCCGATCCTGGTCCGGGGAGAGCGCGTGTCCTGGGCCTGGAAACTCAAGAACACGCCTCTCCTGCGAAACCCCTACAAGTACCGCGCTACGATGCCATACTACGTATCTCACTCCGAACTAACGGGCCGGATCTCCGCCAGCTCGACGACTCTCACATCGAGCCAGAAGGATTCTCAACATGTCAAACTATACCATCCAATATAAAGATAACCAATCTACACAAATTTGTCAAGTCCACACAAAATTTGCAAATTAAATTCAATTGACTTCATATGCCCCAAAGGATATAATCATTACAATGATAATGCTAGCGCTCACAAAGAGCCAGGCATTTGGAGGATTATTCAACATGGCCAAACAATATCTCTCAGTGGAGGAAATAGCCAATGAACTGGGAGTCCATCCCGAAACAGTCAGAATTTGGATTCGAGATGGAGACTTGCCAGCGCTACAACTCAAACGAACCTATAGAATCAAAAGAGAAGATTACGAAGAGTTCTTGCGCTCTCGTTATAGCGGTAAAAAGGATACTCGAAATTAAGCATTTTTAATGCGTCAAATCGTATCCGGCAAACGGAACAACGATAAATAGGTTGTTAACGATCAGGAAAGAATTTACGAGTTAACTCGTATCTTCTGGTAAAAGTGTAACTCAAATCGGAGGAAAAAGCAGCCAAAAAACTATAGCACTCATCTCCCTGGAATATGTCACTTATCTGTCACTTCCTTACTGTAGGGTTTTTAGGATGGAAAAATAATGGACATTGGTAGCAGGAGTCAGTACACTCGTAAGTAGCCGCACTTCTATGGGCGAGGAAGGCAAAGGTTGCCATGCAGGATCATCCGCTTCGCATAGAGCGTCTCAAACGAAATCTGTCAATCCAAAATGTAGTCGATGCGACTGGCCTGGGATGGAAAACTATCTGGCGAGCTGAACAAGGTCATGAACTACGTCCGGAGTCGAGGCGGCTGCTTTGTGAATTCTTCGAGATGTCTGCAGAGCAACTGGGCCTGCTACACCAGTGCAAGTCTCGGAATGAAAGCCCAGATGTCGAAGCAACACTCGAAGCGATCAATCAGCTCGAAAATGAAGGGGTCGATATGAATCGTTCTCGACGGGCGTTCCTCCAACTTATTGGAGCCATGAGTGTTGGAGCTGCAGGTGCATCTTACCTTGCGGCAAACGAAACTCCTCCAACGTCCTCAGCACTGCCGGTAAAAGCATCGAACACAGCGATTGACAACTTTGCCATCATTACCCAAAACTTTCGCGGGCTCCAACGTGCAGGCTTCGCGATAGAGCCAGGACTCAGAGACCAGATTGCTCTCATTCAAAACGCGCTTGAAAACACTCTTCACGAGAGACACCGCCGCGAGCTATGGCGTCTGCTTTCACAGGCCCAGCTCCTGGCTCGCCATAGTATCACCAATAAAACCGAGCTTGGACGAGCGCGCACATACAATGAGGCAGCGATTGCATCAGCACAATACGCTGGGGATGCATTGTTGTTCGGAGCCGCGCTAGGCCACCTCGGTCATCTCTACCTCATTTGGATAAATGACACCGAAGGTGCCCGCCAGCTGCTCGAACAAGCACAAGGGTACATAAAAGGACATCCTGTAAGCGGCTGGATCTCTATGGTCACTGCCTCCGTTGCCGCAAAGGAAGGAAAAAAAGAAGAGTGCGAGACGGCCATCAACCGGGCGCTCGAAACGGTCTATAGCTTACCTCAAACGCCTGAGCAGGCCGATCTATATTACACAGACTTCAACGTCGTTGGCACAAATGCTTTCGCAGGGAATTGCCTCTTGAAAATCGGCTCACCCCGGCAAGCCCTTGAACGTCTCCAGGCGATCGACCTGGAAATGCTCTCTAAAAACCGGCATGCGAGCGCCTACCATGATATCGCTTGCTGCTATGTCGCAATGGGCGAGTTGGAAGCTGCTCAAACATATGTCTTCCAATCCATTGACTGCGCGCTGGCCACCAATCGCACCTATATTATTCCGCGTTTCATCAAGCTTGCACGCCTGATTCAGGAACAAGATCTCCACGAAAAACACGCGACATCTATTTTAGAGTATGCTCAACACGCCTTGTCTAAAGGAGGAACTGTTGCATGATTATTCATACTGTCCTGCTTAATCCAAAACCTGAAGTCAGCCAGGAAGAGATCGCCGCTGCGCTCCAACATGTGCGCGAACTCCAGCAGGCCATTCCTGGTATTCTTGATGTCCAAGTCGGGGCCAATCTGAACAGTTCAAGTAGTAAAGGGTTCACCCATGGCTTCGTAATGCAATTTATCGATGCTGAACATTTGAAAGCGTATGCGCCGCACCCAGCGCATAAGGTTGTGAGCGACGAGCTAGTGCGTATCAGTCAAAACATCATTGATTTTGATTTGGAGACTGATTAGATAAGTATCGAATCAGTCAGGTAAGTGTCACCTTAGAGTCACCTGAGTTACAGGAAAAACTATTGAGTACAGTCTTACAAGAAGCTACAATTCGAGCAGAAGGCAAGTGCGAAGAAACAAGATTTTGCCTTGATCGTTATGGAAAAATCTCATCATTATAAAAGTGGGACATTACTGGGACCTGAGTGGGACCTCAAACTATTGAAGAAAATGAGGCCAAACGGTTAGAATCTTCTCATCAAGGGAGGCAGGTATGCCACAACAAACGTGTCCAGATTGCAAAGGCGACGGTACGATCGAGATAGCAGGCTCAAAGCGAACCTGCCTCTCCTGTGGAGGAAAAGGGTACACCGTGCGCACGGGATCGCGCCAGCGCTGCGCCCCCTGCAAAGGGACAGGCAAAATAAGCGCTTGGCGGCGGTGTGAGAAATGCCAGGGAACTGGGTATATAACAGTTTGAGAGGTATCTAATGGTTGTCGTACAACGAGAGCTTGAGTGGCCTGCTTCCTGGGAGGAGGCGAGAGCCTTCGCCAGACGGATTACTGATCGATTAGGGAATCCCATCGATGAGGGAATATTGGAAACCGTGGTCGCGCTCAACATGCTGGGATTTCGGACCTGCCAGTCTTGCGAGGGCCATCTTGACGGGGGCCGCCCCTATCCCTGGATCGATTTCGAGACCGGGGAATGCCCCATGTGGTACGAACAGGCGCAGGAGGAGGTAAACCGCGAGGGGCAAAGCGCAGAAGAGGAGGAGGCAGCAGTCGATCGACTCATGGCCCAGCTCGCGGACTACCATCATCCAAACCATCTCTACACGCGACTTTCCGCCCTCCTGGATGACTTTTATGAGTCAAGGTCCGGAGATCCAGAAGACTGGCGGCTTCTGCTCCATTGTATGCAGCCTGGGTATTATCGCCTGTGTTCAGCGGGTGGGTACGCAGCAGACGAGTGGACAGAAACTGCGCGCGCGGCGAACCTTGCACGCAGCCAAGCCGAGATGCAGGCGTTCACTGTATTTCTCCAGCAACACGCAGGGCTTGGGACACGGAGGAAATAAGCCATGTATATCAAACTTTTCATGCAAGGGAAACCAAATTGTTGTGTTGCGGCGCCTATGAATTCAGCGTGGTCCCGCAGACCGGGGAACCTATCGCGCTTGCGCTCGAAACTGGGGAGCTGAGCGAAGAAAACCCAAATCCGCGTGAGCCGGTGTTTCTGCGCGTAGTTGATATTGAATATCAAGCATTTAACGTCTACATGACCTGTGACTCGGTTGTCTTTGTGTACGAGCAGAGAGGCGATGAAGCACATATTCAAGTGGCTGTTGAGCCAGTAGACGAAACAGCGCGCAACTCTCTGGTCGAACTGGAGCAATGGAACACCCTGAAGTCGGGTGAAGAAGAGGCCAGTTAAAAAACCGTCACGAAACGTTGTGAACTGTTGCCATTCTGGCAATGGAAGAAAAGGGGAGAGTCTGGTGAACGTAACTATCCAACCCCACTATGGCGACACAGCAGCCAGATTTGAGGTGGGAATGCGTGTCTGGAGTACAGTCTTCGGCCTCTACATGCGGGTTGAGGACCGCGCCTATGCTGCTGGGCGGTGGGCATATTGTTTGGTGGACCCAGTGGACCCACATGGCGAGGTCTACACAGCGGGCCTGTCTGATCAGCTTCGCCAGGACCGTTTGAGTGAGTGGCACCGGGATACAGAGGTCTATGCAGAAGCCCCTGCTGAGGCGAAGGACATTGACCCGTTTCTGGATGACGAGCGCTGACAAGGATGGGTTATCATGGCTTCTCCTTGCTGAACGGGCGATATGAGAAACGCAGGCTAATGGCTAAGCCATTAACACGCAAATCGTAACTCATAGCCCGGTATAGGTTGCGAACTGTGGTTGTTATAACCACGGTTGGAGAGGATGGATATATGGATGACGACCAAATATTAGCTCCGCAGGCAACAAAAGAAATCGAGTTCTATGGAGATATGCTCCAGATCGCCATTGTGGATGGCGTCGCTTATATTGCATTACGTCCGCTGACCGATCATCTGGGGCTTGATTGGGCAGCGCAACGGCAGCGAACGCTACGCGATGAGGTTCTGGTTGAGGAAGCGCGCCAGGTGCTTATGACAGGATCAGACGGCAAACAGAGACAAATGTTTGCACTCCCATTGGAGTACCTCCCTGGCTGGCTTTTCGGCATTACCCCGAGTAGAGTCCGCCCCGAGTTGATGGAAAAACTCAAGCGCTACCGAAAAGATTGCTTCCGTGTCCTCTGGAACGCGTTTCAATCCGAGAGCAAAGCAGTAGCAACCGTTGAAGCAAGTGGGTCAAATACGCTTCTCCAGGTTCGCAATCTGGGTTTAGCCGTGGCCCAGCTCGCCGAACAACAAATGGAATTACAGGACTACGTAAGCGCGGTTGATACGAGGATCAATGTGGCCGAACTGGCAGTACACGACCTCCAGCAGCGGCTGACGACCGTTGAACAACGAGTAGAGCCGCGGGCTTGTATTACAGAGGAACAAGCCGCCGATATTGCGAATAAGGTAAGAGCATTAGCTGAGGCGTTGGATAAAAGGGATACCAGCAAAAACCACTATCAAAGCATCTTTGCTGAACTCTATCGCCGTTTTCGAGTCAGTAGCTATAAGCTTATTACTATCGGGCAGTATCAGAAAGTTTTGACATTCCTTGATGAATGGGCGGACAGCTTAGACATCCCAAAAAAGCCGACACAGGAGAAACTTTTTTAGCAATGAGAAGGATACTAAGTCGTGACGAAGCTCTATAAGCCAATCATCAAACCGCCATCTGGCCACGGATACGAAGGGGCTGATCCCTGGGAGACGATCCCGTACTATGCTCCTTACGAGTTTAGCTTCATCCAGCTCAAGGAATTTCCTCACAGTTATTTCTGGACCTGGGGAGTGTACGCATGGCTCCAGGGCGTGGGGCCGGACATCATCGCAGAGCTGCAGGCAGATGGGTGGGAACCCTGGCGGGATGAAACCAGGCAGAGTCATTTCTGGGCGCATAATCAGGGCGCGCAAGTGCTGATGGTTGAAGAGCGGGCGCCCTCGTACCAAATGCGTGATTGGCTGCGTACCGACGATTTGCGCCATGCGCAACAGTTCCCAGTCGCGCTTTCGCATGAGTCAAAGGAGAAAGACTATCCCGCCTGGATTCCGCCTGATCTTGCTATCGGTTCATGTGCACTGGTCAAAGATGGAGAGGATTCGCTCGTCTATCGGATCGAACAACTGGATGAAGAAGCGAAGAGAGTGCAGGCACGCCTCCAGCAGGGCCTGGTGCTCTACAAAGCCGACGAAGATCCGGAATGGGCAAGTGTACGGCGTACTCATTATCAACGCCGGCTCGAACAATGGGAGGAGGTCCACGACGCAGCTCAGCGGTTAGCAGAATTCTACTGGCAATTTCATATACTGATTCGCCCGCCGGCACCGACGATCGTCAACCTGTTTGAGCAAGGTGGGGAGATCGCGATCCCCGCCAATGTCGTTGTACGAGGGGCACTCGCCGCTTTTAGCAATGCGCAAAGCGGGGCCAAGCAATGGAAGCAAGAGGATGGATTGCCGTTTTATGAATATCGCCAGGGTAAAGACACGGCGCTGGTCCAATACCAGCCAGCGCACGCCTTTACGCTGTCACGCGATACGCTGCTGGCGCAAATCCGCAGCCTTGGCGATCTTGATGGCGATGTCCTCCTCGCCCTGGTCGCTCAATGGTGCGCAGCCGAGCATGATGAGGAGGGCTACTGCTGGATTTCAAGCGAGAGGATACTCAATTATCGTGGTCTCCTGCCGCGCAAGTTTATCACCGCTGACGGACAGGAACATCTCTATCAGTATCGATTTGAGGAACTCAAGCTGATCGAGCAGGCGATGGCCCATATCCGCGATACCTTTGTAACAGTGCATCAATGGACCAAAGTAGAGAAGGAGGGAAAGCGCAAACGCGGGCGTCCGCGGAAAGAGTATTTGGCCTTACGGGGCTACCTCATTCAAATTGATCAATTTCTGACACATGGCCTTCTTTTTGACGAGGGAAAGAACGAGCTAACTCCCCAGGAGGTTCAGGTCGCCTGGCAATTTAAACCGGGGACCTCGCTGGCCCCCTTTTTGCAGGATGTGAGTCCACACTTCGCCGCTCTCCTCCAGATCTCTTTAAGCTTTGACCCAAAGAAAGAGTGGTGGGAAAAGCGGCTCTCTCGCTTTCTGCTCTTTCACATGTATTTAGGTGGGCCACACAGCGGGATCTGGCGCATTCGCGATATATTTGCCGAGCTTCATTTTCCTGAGGAGAGCGACAAGCCCGATCGTATTCGTTCCCATTTTGAAAAAGCACTGAACCGCCTCAAGGAAAAGCATCCTAAATTTCCCCAGGCAGCTCCCTTGCTCGCTGGCTGGTCCTATGAGGAGGATTTGAACATTCTGCCGGCGAAGAAGTGGTTAAGCCCCTGGTTGGATTACCATGTGCAACTCCATATTAGCCCGCATATGGTAACTGGAAGCCTTCTTTCAGAGGCACAGGAGGAGAAAAAAGCGTGATGATTTCGGCGCTCTCCTGTCCGGTCTTCGGCGCTCTCCTGGCTGGTTTTTTGCTCGCAAAAATGGGCATTCAGCCAGCCTGGGAAGCCCCAGGAAACTACTTTTTAGGAGACCTGAAAAAGAGGGCGAAAAATCCGATTCGGCGGAATCAAAAATCAGAGCCAATTGTAATCAACGCTCTTTTATGGCAAACTCTAAAGAAGTAGAAAACATGTCTGGGAGCGAGCACCTGGCGCCTCGCCTCTCGGAAACCGAAAGGAGACATCTGGAAGAGGAACATTCCAGATGTGGACATAAGAAGAGCCAGATCCTGATCCCTGCTCCGCTGGTTGGCCGCCGGTAGAGAGCAATGGATTAGTTCTGGCTATACGCCAAACGGATTGCAGCGAGCTGCGTCCGTGTTGGCAGGTCACAACTTCAAATAATTAAATTGTCGCTATATAGCGTACAGTATAATTCCGGCTTCTGTCAAGGAGCCGAGGTGGGAAGTTGTTGCCTCCAGCACGGCGAGAGCTGGTGCAATCCTCCCTACCAATAAAAATTGTAGAATTGAGGATTGAAACCTATGCCCAAAGGTACTGATGCCGCCCACCAGGTTCTGGACCCGCCAGAACCTTCAGGCATATCTGCACCCATCGGTGTCTCAACCGAACGGGTCGATCCCCATACGCTCCAGGCGGTTGATCAACTCTTCCCATCGCCCTGCTCTGGCCTGGAATTTCTCGCGCTCCTGTTGCGCTTGGCGATCTGCAAACAGATGGCGCTGGCCAATATGGAGATGGCCGATGTCGCGGAGATCTCGGTTCAGAGTATCCGTATGCTCGCAAAAAAGATCGGCTGGAGCTATGAGAGCACACACAAATATGTGGTGCTCTTTTGCGCGCTCGGCCTGCTGATCAAATCGCGAGAGAATGGCCTGGTCAAATTGCGCTTCCCGCTCTGCCGCTATCGGCCTCCCGTTTCGCTTCAGAAGCTTGATGAACTGATCGCCAAGGCCCGCCCGAAGGTCGTAAGCTGCGCCAAACGTGTCAAGCGTCGTTTCGGGTTGCTCTATGGCGTGCCGGTCGCAGCTCCAGCGCCAGCACAACCTGTGGGTGGCGCTGGCAGCCCTGATCTCCAGGAGGTGCTGGCTGACCTGCGCCAAGTCATCAACCTTCCAGAAGCAGGGGCGCTGCGCGAGCGGCTGAAGACCATCGAGGCGAAGCTGACGCGGCTCAACGGTAGATTCCTCAGCGAAAAGTCTACCGCCTCGACAGATCTGGAGGAGCAAAATGGTAGACTCGCTGCAGAAAAGTCTACCACTTCGACTCCTGCAAATGGGAAACTTCCTCAAGAAACGGTAGACTTGCCTGCTGGCGCGACTGGAGGAAACGGTAGACTCCCTCAGGAAATGGTAGACTCCCCGCGGGCGGCGCCGGCGGAAAATGGTAGACTTTTTGCTCAAACGGTGGACTTTTCAGCAAAAACGGTAGACTCCGAGGGCTCAGATGGCGCTAACGTTAGCGTTATTATTAAAACTAAGTTTGAAAGATTCAACGATAACGTTAGGGAAACTATCGAGTACCTACGCTCGATCTTCGGGGAGCCGGAGAACAAGCGTGGTTGGTACTACAACCTGCGCAAATCGTGCGCGCAGCGCGAAATTTGGCTGGCTGCTGCGGTCGAAACATTTGTCGCGATGCAGCGCCAGACCGGCCCAATCGAGCAACCTGGTCGCTATTTTTACGATCGCGTGATCGCGATGCACCAGGCTGGTATCTCAGACGAGGAGCACCAGTTGGTCAAGCGTTATGGCGATCTCAGCTACGCTCAACTTCAGGCCGTGGTGCGCAATCCTCCTAGTTCGATTCCAGCGCCTACTGGCGGCTCTGCGCGCGGGCCTCGGCCTGGACCAGCGAGGCCGAAGGCCATAGAGTTGTGCCTGGCGCGCGATCGTCATGTTCGAGGGATGTCGCAAGAAGACCTGGATCTCCTGCAGCAGGAGATCCGGAGCTGCGTCGATTACTGTGCCTGGCGAACACAGCGCTATCTCCAGGAGGATGGTACGTATGCGTTGTTGGTTGAATCGTCCCTTCGCCGGCAGATCTGGCTTTATCATCGCGAGCATTGGAGGGCGCGCCTGGCTACCCTCGTTCCGCCCACTCGTCCAGAAAAGTATCCAGGAGGAGGCTACTGATGGAGAAATTGCTGCCACAAAATATTGACGCGGAAACAGGTGTCTTAGGGTCGATTATTATTGATCCTGCCGTGCTGGACCCGATCGCCCGCTTTTTGCGCCCGTCCGATTTCTATCGCGATGCCCATCGCCTGATCTACGAATCGGTGCTGCGCGTGAGCCGTTCCGGGACGCCGGCAGATTTCATTACGATTTGCGATGACCTGGAGCGCCAGGGCAAGCTGGAGGACGTTGGCGGCGCGAGTTATATTACCTCGCTCATTAACGGGGTTCCCACGAGCGGCAACGTTGAATACTACGGCCGCATTGTGGAGCGCTGCTCCATCTTGCGCCGGCTCATTCATGCCGCTGGTAAAATTGCCGCGCTGGCTTATGAGTACACCGAGCAGGATGTGGCCGGCGCGCTTACCCAGGCCGAAAAGCTCATTTTTGAACTGACCCAGAAGCATTTATTGGGGTCGCATGCGGATGTCTCCATGGAGGAACTGATGACAGAGTATATGACGATCCTCGAAGATCGCTATAATCATCGCGGGATGATTGTTGGCGTGCCTTCGGGGTACGAAGATCTCGATCGGATGCTTGGGGGATTCCATCGCTCAGACCTGGTCATTCTGGCGGCGCGCCCGTCGATGGGCAAGACGCAATTTGCGCTCAATCTGACACGCAACGCGGCCAAATTCCGCTACAAAATTGGCTTTTTGAGCCTGGAAATGAGCCGCGAACAACTGGCGCAACGGTTCGTAGCCATGCAGAGTAAGATCGAGCAGCAGCGGCTGCGCACCGGCTGGATCGAGGACGATGAGTGGCCGGTACTGGTTGAGGCATCTGATGTCCTGGCCGAGATGCCGGTCTATATCGACGATACACCGGGGATGTCTCTCCTCCAAATGCGGAGCCGGGCTCGCGAATGGGTGTTAGAGCGCGGCGTCCAGATGATCGTGATTGACTATCTCCAGTTGATGACGCTCGGCGATAACCATCGGTATGAGAATCGTGTCCAGGAGGTATCGGCGATCAGCCGTGGACTGAAGGCGCTGGCGCGCGAGCTGAACATCCCGGTGATCGCACTCTCGCAGCTTTCCCGCGATCTGGAGAAGCGTCAGGATAAGCGGCCGCAAATGAGCGATCTTCGCGAGTCGGGTGCCTTGGAGCAGGATGCGGATGTGGTTATGTTCATCTATCGCGATGAAGTGTATAACCCGGAGACAGAAAACAAGAACATCGCGGATATTCTCGTCGCGAAGCAAAGAAATGGGCCAGTCGGTGAGGTGAGCTTGTACTTTGAGTTGGCGAAAGGGCTTTTCAGAACGCTCGAAGTGAGCCCGCTGGATGAATGAAGCCCGCGGATCTTAGCCTGCTGAGCAGCAGGGAGCCCTCATGCTCGCAAGTGTCTGTTGCAACAGACACTTCTATGGTATAGTTTTTGAGTGGACACTGTCTGTTGCAACAGACAGGCGGAGGTACAGAATGCCATATATCATTGTGATCGAAGTTCCCAAAGGTGGCGCCGGGAAAACCACGACTGCTATTAATCTATCAACCTATCTGCTCGCCATGGGCCTGCGTGTGCTGGGAGTGGATGCCGACGGGCAGGCAAGCTGGAGCCATCTTCAGGGGCTGTTTCCGAAGAAGGGGCGCCCCACGCTGCATACGGCTATCAAGCAGATGGTCGATACCTACGAAGCGCGCCTTCCTATCTACTCTTGCCCCAACGGGCTCAAGTTCATCCCGGCCAGCGGAGCACTCCACCAGGTCGAGGCCGAGCTGGCCCATGTCGAGCGACGAGAATATATCCTTCAGCAACTCCTGACACCAGTCCTGGATCGTTTTGATGTGATTATCATCGATGGCCCGCCGGCGATCAATTCCTGGACCAATAATCTGCTGGTGGTAGCGGATGGCGTGATTATCCCGTGTCAGGTTGAACCGCTGGGGATCGCCGGCGCTGGCGCCATGCTCGAACACCTGCAGCGCGTGTATAAGCGCAAATTGTTGGAAAAAGATTTGGTGGTTGCCGGCGGCCTGCTGACGATGATGGATTCTCGCACGGTTCTCCATCGCTCAATGGCGAATATCGCGCAGAGCGAACTGGGGGCGCATATTCAATTCTTTGATGCCCATATTGAGCGATCTATCCAGTTCCCAGAAGCGCAGTTTTTCCGCCAGTCTATTGATGCATACCAGCCAGGTGGCAAGGGCGCGATCGCGTATAAGGCCGTGGCTGAGCAGGTGATGTCGGGGGCCTGCCAGACACCTGTTTCTACTCTTCGCGTGCCACTGGGCTTCGCTGACAGTCTGCTCCAGGCCGCGACGGCGGCTGAGGAGACCGAAAATCCTGATGGAGTGGACCTGCCGCTCGAAGAAGTATTGGTCGCGTAATTCAGAGGGAGAGAATATCATGCCTAAAAAATTCGAGTTGAAGAAGTCGGCGACCACAGCGGCGAGCCAGGAGGCTCATCACCCGGTTGTATCTCCTGCTGAGGATGAAGAGGACGACGTGGTGAGCCGTGTGCGGGGGACACGCCCAAAGTTTAGCCGCGTTATCCCCATCGATCGCGTTCATCCAAATCCCTGGCAAGCTCGCAAGGTGTTCGATGAGGCGAAGCTGAAGGAACTGGCGAACGGAATGCAAGAACATGGTTGGGTTGGCGGTGGCCTTCCAGTCCGTGCGCAACCTGGGGTTCCGAACGAATATCAGCTCGTTTTCGGTGAACGGCGCTGGAAAGCTGCGAAGCTGGCGGGACTGACTGCTATTCCCTGTGAGGTGTCGTCGTTTTCGGATGATGATATGGTCGAAATTGGGCTGCTTGAAAACATCCAGCGTGAAGACCTGTCGCGGTATGAAGAGGGGGTGGCCTATCAACGCCTGTTGGATCTACGCGATGAGGACGGGAATCCCAGGTATTCCATTCGCGGCTTGGCCAAGCGCCTCGGTAAAGATAAGAGCTACGTCGAGGATCGTTTACAGTATGCGCGTGCTCCGGAGGAGGTGCGGCAACTGGTCCAGGAGAAACCGGACATTGCCCCGCGTATGGTCCGTGAGCTGGCCCATGTCTCGGACGAGTCGATGCGCGGAGCGCTCATTGAAGCTGTTCGGCAGGACCAGGTGGATATTGAGGATGTTCGGCAAATTCGTAAACAGCTTGAGACGCAGGCGCGGCCAGAGAGCGACGAGACCGCAATGAATGCCGCAGAGGCTCCAGTTGCAGCGAGCAACTTGGCGCTAGGCGAGCCGCCTGCGGTTTCTTTGGCTGAAGCAGCGGCATCAGTCGAGACAGGCGCGTCCTCGGTCAGAGCACCTGCGCCAGTTGGGCCTTCGCCTGCTCTGTCAGAGGAAGCGGAGCGCTGGCTGCTGCGGGGGAAGCTGGAGAAAGATCATGCTCGCATCAAGAAGCTCTTGAGCGGCTGGCTTGAGGTGCCTGCTGTAGCAGACGAGAGCATTCGAGCGGCAGTCTCTTCCAATCTCTCTGAATGGGAGAAGCTCCTCAATCAGCTCAAGCGTGTCTGGAGGGAGACAAACGTCTAAGCAGGGACCAGGCCCTCTCCTCCCTCAAGAGGGCCTGGAGAGAGACCAGGTACCTGGAGTATCGTATAATAGATGTGGTATCTGTTTCCATCAGATAAGGAGCGACTTTCATGGGCGATTCGAGAATCTGGTTTTTTCTGGTTGGCCTGGCTGCCGGCGAGATCGCGGCCGTCGTGCTCTTTATAAGGTGGTTTTTATGTCGGCGGGCTGCATATCGGCAAGGCTTTTCCAGTGCGATCCTTTCACAACTGCTCTGGCGCACAGCCTGTTTCGGCCTGGGCGCGCTGCCTATGTGCGGGTTCGCTATCCTGATCATCACATTCTGGCCGGCCAGTGCTTTTTCCTTAAGAAGCGTAGCGCTTTTTACCGCGCCGTTGCTTTTCTGTCTCTTGCTTCTTCTGGTGGTGTTTCTCGCCCTCGGTGACGTTGTTTTTTTGCTGGCTCGACGCTGGTCAGCGTTTCGTTACGTTCATGTTTTGCCTGCTGACGCTGACCGCGTTCGTGTTCATGGATGCCGTGAGGGCATCCTTGCTGCGGCCGCGGCCTATCCGGAGCAGGCGTTTGTGGATGACGATGAACTAGACGCGTTTGTGCGCGGGAATGTCGCGCTCCTGAGGACACAACATTTTTCTCATGCCCGCCCCTGGCAGTATCGGTTGACCAATGATTTTGCCCGGTACTGCGATCTGGTGAGTGAAGGATACCGGCAGGGCTATCGCCAATTCTTTGCCGAGTGCCAGGCTGGTGGTGAGCGCGTGGCTGCGATTCGCCAGCACCTTCTTCCGCCTGTTGCAGTTGACGACCAGCTCCTCACCCAGTATGCGACGCGCTATCTTCGCGCTTAGCCTCGCTGGCCGCCCCTTATTTCTTTTCTGTTCGGCGCCGCTCATAGGTGGAAGCCGACAGCGATCCTTCCAATTGAAGGATTTCCCTCGGCTCTAGCCTCTTTCTGCTGGCGGCGGCTGAGCATTTCCGGTTTTGTAGGCCCGAGAAAGATTAGAAGATGGGGGATTCCAATGCAAGAGAACGTGACGAACCAGATCTGTGTGAACGAGAGCGTTCCCAACAAAAACGCCGGCCATAAACTGCGCAGCGACCGCGGGCCTCGCTGGACAAAACGAGATCGCTCATTCTGGACTATAACTGGCGAGCAATTTGCCATGCGTATTGACCAGGCGCAGCGCTATCTTGGCAGCCTCTCGCATGCGCAGTTAAAAAAGCCGGGCCTGATTTCTGACAGCACAGCGAGGCATCTCATCGATCGCTATGTTGAGGAGGGGTTGATGATCTGCAAGAAAATCGACTTTGATCAGCCGAAATTTTGCTGGTTAACCCGCGCTGGCTACCGTGAAGCTCGTTTGCCATTTGGCTTTGTGAAGCCGTCCGATCTGGAGCACATTTATTGGAATGTCCAGGTACGCCTCTGGTGCGCGGCGAACTATCCCTCTTATGTTTGGCGGTCCGAGCGCTGGCTCGCGCGCGAGCACGGCGCTTACCCGACAAAAATGCCAGATGCGTTGTTGATGATGCCTGATGGGACAGCGATCTGTGTTGAAGTGGAGCGGACATTGAAGAATGAGCTGAAGCTATTTGAGCATCTTCAGGCAAGGACGATGGTGTACGATCAGGTCTGGTACTTTAGCCCTGCCGGCATTGCAAGAGCCGTTGCGGCGGCGCAGCAGCAGCTTGATCGCGTCTATGCGGAACGCGTCACTATTATCAATCTGGCCTCCATTTGAGGTCATGATTTGAGGAGAGACGATTATGAAAGCGCTCATTCATAGCATGTTGAGGTGGATCTGCCGAGCCTTTTGCTGCGTCGGGTTTCTCGCGGCCATGGTGGGAGGTGTTCTGATCATCCCGCAAGCCAGGGCTGCCTATGTAACGCTGTCTCCGTCTATTCGCCTGTATGCTGATCGTCTGCAGCCGCATGCTGTTCAGATGATCGTTGCTGGCGCGATCGTTATGGCTGCCGCTCTCTTCTGCAATCTGGCGCTACGAGATGCAACATTGGCAACCTCCAGGGCTATCGGAGGGACGGCGCATTTTGCCTCCTGGTGGGAGATCTGGCGCGGGGGATACGCGGAGCGGAAGAAGAAGCCGCGTTTTGTACTGGGGAAGAGCACGCTTTTTCAAACCGTTGCGCTGCCGGCGAAGCGCATTTTTGAGAATATTATCGTGCTGGCGCCCAGCGGGCAGGGTAAAACAAGCCGGCTGGTCCAGCCGAATCTGCTCCAGGAGAAGGGAGATCGCGGTCTTCTCGTGAATGACACAAAAGGAGAGCTGTACAAGACATGTGGTGGGGTCCTCTCGCTGCGCATGTCGGTGATTGTGTTTGCTCCCCATCGCCTGGACATCTCCGTGCATTATAACCCGCTGAAGCATGTTTACAATGAGCGTGATGCCGAGGACCTGGCGCGGGCCTGGGTCGAGAACACCGGCCTCTCTCCACAACCGTATTGGAACGATACGGCTGTCTTACTGATCCAGGCATTCATCATGCATCTCCATGATACGGAGCCGGATGCTCCCTTTAGTCGTCTCGCCGATCTCCTGGGCGCAACCACTATCGCGCAGATACATACGGTGCTTGCGAACAGCAAGTCGCGAGCTGCGCATGATCTCGGCGCGAAATTTATGGATAATATCAAAATGAATCCCCAACGCGCTGCGGATATCGTCAGCGGCATGGCCACCCGCTTTATGAGCCTGCGCGATCCTGAATTGAGGACACTTACGGCAACGGACCCAGATCCTCTCAAAAATCTGGATTTTCAGCGCCTGGCGCGTGTGCCTCAGGCGCTTTTCTTATGGGTCGATCCTCCCGATGTGCGGCGGCTCAAGCCCGTGTTTGCCTGTTTGATCACCCAGTTGATGAATGTGTTGATCCGTACTTCGCTCCATATTGATTTTGTTCTTTACCTCGATGAGCTGTGTAATGTGGGTCACATTCCGAACTATGTGAACTATATCAGCGAGATGCGCGCGATGGGGATTGGTTTCGTTCAATGTGTACAGGATTTTGGCCAGCTCAGGAGAGAGTATGGTCAGGACGGCCTCGACACCATTTTGGACAATAGCAATACCAAGATCTTTCTCCCTGGGACCGGGAAGAAGGAGGCAGAGTACGCCAGTGAGCTCCTGGGAGACATGACGGTGAAAACGACGAGCGTGAGCCGTGGGCGCCATGGCGTTACGCAGCGCGAATCCTTAACCACCCGCCGGCTGATGAAGCCAGACGAAATCCGACGGATGAAGCAGGGCACTATCATCGCGATCGCCTCTAACCTTGCGCCCATGAAGTTGCACAATCGCCCGTACTATAAAGTTCGCCGCCTGCGTAAGAGCGCCAACTTGCCGATGGTCTATCACAATCCGCACTCACCGGGGGCGGGACAGAATGGACAGCCTGGTGGCCCGGTTCCTGCGCCAGCACTATCGGGCGTGCGGCGTCTGTTGCAACAGATAATCCAGCTTTTCCGGCGTTGGACAGGTCCTTCCCGCGGACAGGTCAAACCCTAGAAGAAAGGATGGCACTCTCGATGGCAACAATTATCCTTCGCTATGTGGATGATGGCTGGCTTGTGCGCTGGCGGTCCTCCAGTTCGGAGGAGTTTGCTGCCACGCGCGAGGCGTTTAAGGCCATTCTTCCGCTGTGGGATCGTTACTGGGACCCGGATGCGTTTGATGGCAAAGGGGGCTGGTGGGTACGTTATAGTGTGTTGGACCAGGTAAGTCATCTGTTTGAGAACTATTGGGAGGTGCGAGGTCCGCTGGAGCAGCAGCACCAGCTCCACTTTGAACAGAAACAACGGGCAGCAAGGGCGCAACGCATTCGCGAAGAGACGCTGCGCCGGATGCGTGAGCATGGTGCTGCTGGCCGTCAGCGGAGCCAGCGCCAGCGCAAAAAGCCAGAACAACAGAAGACCAGGCCCCAGCCGAAGCGAGAAGAAGTGCAACTTCCGAAGACGGTTGCAGAAGCTTTCAAGATTCTCCATCTGACGCCACCAGTGACCGCCAGTGATGTCAAACGCGCCTATCGCCAGCAGGCCCGTCAGTGCCATCCCGATCACGGAGGGAGCCACGCCGCGATGGTCGGCGTCAATGCTGCCTATGAATTGGCATTAGCAGCATGCCAGTAGGTTTTTTCTGGTGAATCGTAGCATGAATTCAATCATGATGAAATCGAGAAAAGCGTTTGCCTGAGATCTTCAGGCAAACGCTTTTCTCGTGGACTCATCCTGTCAATCGTTTGTTTTCCTGGAAAGAGGATCATCGGTTTCAACGATCATGATCCCGTTTGCCTGGAGCTGAGCGATTTCTTCAGGGGTGGCTTCAAGAATCTGATATTTCTGAAAGGATGTGCCAGGTAGTCCGAACACGTCGCGCATCGCGATATATTCGTCGCGATCTTTGTGCTTAAGTGCTATTGGACCAAGGTCTGGGCGTTGCTTTGTCAGTTCAGCCTCAAATGTGATGTGGGTTTGAACGGAACGTACTTTCATAGAGAGATCCCTTTCCGCTTTGCACAAACAACCATTTTATTATACCGCCTTCGCCGATGAGGTGGAAGAGCGATAGACTGGCGGCTGTGTGACTACGAGCGTTAAGGCATGTTGACGGAGGAGAAAAAGCGGTGATCTGTAAAACCGATCTTTAGACATGAGTAGCCAGTAGGGGGCAAGCATTTCTTGCCTCTCCGCCAGGGCCTCGACAACGACATAAAATAGCTCCAGAATTGGCGTGCTGTTGTCAGAGACAAATGTGCCGATAGGGTAGGGAGGGAGGTAGATTGTTATGAAACAGGTTGAATTTACCAGCTATGCAGAACTGGCCAGTATCGAATGGGCCATCCTCGACCGCGCGCATAATCTGGTCGGCGATGTTCGCAAATTGCGGACCAGCACTGATCAGCGAGATCTCCAGCATATTGGTAAACTGATCGAAAATGACATCCAGAATCTTCAGGAGATGTTGCGTATCGCGAAAGAAGAGGCCAGGATTGTGAGCCAGTTACAATCGATGTCTTCCAGCACCGATCTCGCGGAAGAGGCGATGTCGGAGGCATTTCATGAAGCGGCTCACCAGCGAACGAAGGAAACAGAAACATAAATATACTCTCGGAAGAGCCTCAGCCTGTTATGGCCTGTAGAGCCGCCTTAGAGCATTTTCTGTGGACGCATAAAGTGTATCTGGTTTTCTCGACTTTGCGGCAGAAAAACCGCATTTTTTGCTTGCTCATTGCATCATGATGCAATTTGGGTACGTTTAGGGATACGTGTAAGGGTGGGCGGAGGGGTGCGCACGGGGCTGCGTAGGTTTGCGCGCAGGGGTACGAGGGTGAAGCGGTGGGTGGAGAAGTGCTGACAAGGGAGCAAGAGAGGGCTGCGCGGCCAGCAGGGGGAGGATCAGGGGAGGGTGGAGTACAAGCTGGCGGTGAGCTGGTGGGCAGCAGCAGGCAGAGATGAGCCCAATCTGCGCCGTGGAGGATGGCGGCGACCAGGCGCGCGGGGGATGATTGCGAGCGGTGTGGTGCATTGCATCATGATGCAATTGAGCGGTGGTGCTGCTCCTGCCCAGAGCAGGTGAAGCGAGGATGTTGGAAAGCTTTCCAACATCCTCTTTGCGCAGAGACAAGGAGAGGTGGGCCAGCACCGAGGCGATGCTGGCGCGCAGGGAGACGCGCGCAGAGGCGAATCTGGATCGGGCTATCCAGAGAGAGGTGTCGAGGCAGTGAGCGGGGCCTGTGGTCCTCCAGGCGTGGAAAAAGGGCATGGTCGAGGGCCTGCGAGTAACATTATGTTACACTAGCCCACTGGATGGCGCCAGCATGGTGGAGGGATCGCCGGCGGGCATGCGGCAGGGTGTCCTCATCCTGTTAGCAGGTGGCATGTACATACCGATATAGTTCATGTCAAGATGTTACCACTACACATACACATATGGCTATTGTGCATGTTGCACAGTACGTATACATACCGATCATGTAACAACGACATACCCATGATGTATATGTACATGACCGCTATGTACACGCTAGAGAGATGTAACATAGGGCTATTATGCATGTTGCACTAGGACTACAGGGCTAATGTATAGACCATTTGGCCTTTATGATACAGCTACATAGCGTTGATGTACACACTCAGGTAGTACTAACGTGCTATGTAGCATCCCATATGGCATACACATAGTACTGATGTACATTTTGCATGTATACTGATACCCATAAGTACCACTTGTACATACCGTTGATGTCCACATCCAATAGTACCACGTGAAGTAGAGATTTAAATCTCTACTTCACGTGGTACTATTGGATGTGGACATCAACGGTATGTACAAGTG
>Ga0209062_1001525_pt1 | contig 39656 bp, 34 predicted proteins | sample Coa_R2_2_FD_187158 | JGI IMG/M metagenome (GOLD analysis project Ga0209062, IMG submission 187158) | Surface soil microbial communities from Centralia Pennsylvania, which are recovering from an underground coalmine fire - Coalmine... | ecosystem: Environmental > Terrestrial > Soil > Unclassified...
GCATCAAGGAGCTGAACTACCAGCCCAACTGGGTGGCGCGCGGCCTGGCGGCGCGCCGCACCTTCATGATCGGGCTCATCGTGCCCGACCTCATGCACTCCTTCTTCGCCGAGATCGCCAAGGCCGTGGCCGCGGCGATCCGGCCGCTCGGCTATGACGTCGTGATCTGCAACTCGGAAGAGGACGCGGAACTGGAAGCGAGCGAGATCGACCGCCTGCTCGGCCGGCAGGTCGATGGCCTGATCGTTGCCTCCGCGCAGCCGCCCGGCGCGGCGGCGGCTTTCGACCGCATCGAATCGCGCGGCGTCCCCTACGTGCTGATCGACCGCCATCTCGAGCGGCCGTCCGCCAATTACGTCGGCGCCGACGACGACGCCATCGGGCGCCTGGCCACGGAGCACCTGATCTCCTGCGGCTGCCGCCGCATCGCGCACATCGCGGGCCGCCCGCCGGTCACCGGCGCCGGACGGCTGCAAGGTTACCGCGAAGCTCTTGCCGCAGCCGGCATTCCGTTCCGCAAGGAGTATGTGCTCGAAGCCTCCGACGATGCCAGCGGCTATGAGGCCGCCCGGCGGCTGCTGGCGCTCAATCCTCCGCCGGATGGCATCTTCGGATATAACGACCCCACTGCCGCGGGTGCAATCAAGGCAATCCTGGAGTGCGGCCGCCGGATCCCGCAGGAAATTAAGGTGATCGGCGTCGGCAATGTCCACTATTCGGACCTGCTGCGCGTTCCACTCTCGACGATTGACCAGTCGAGCGGCGCCATCGGCCGCGAAGCCGCCGATTTGCTCCTGAAGTCGATCGGCGCCAAGCGCCGCCGGCCCGCCCGCGCCGTGATTGTGGAGCCGAAGCTGATTGCCCGCGAATCGACGGTGGGGTAAGCCCCGCACCGAAGCGCGACTCCCTCGAAAGGGCCAACGTTGATTTTACAGACCGTTCCCGTAACCGGAAACGGCCGTTTGCGCGCATCCGTCCCATGTAGTAGCCGCTCAAAAGAAAATGTCAGCCGCCGTAATCCCCAAAATTGGCGCCGCGGAGTCCGGCGCCCGCGAGCTTTACTCTGAATACGTCAACCCGCAATGGGTACGGCTCCTCAACCTGTTGCAGATGAACGTGCGGTATACGCGATGCTCCGGGGCGGAGCTTTATACCGAGGGCGGCGGCCGGATCCTCGATTGCCTCTCGGGCTACTGCGTGCACAACACGGGTCACAACCACCCATCCGTGGTGGCGGCACTGCAGCGTGAGCTCGAAGCCTCGGGTCCGGGCATGCTCCAGAGCCATGTGCCCGAGACCGCTGGCGAGCTGGCCGCGCGTCTCTCGTCGCTGGCCGGCGGCCGCCTGCGCCGCGTCTTTTTCTGCAGCTCCGGCAGCGAAGGGGTTGAGGCCGCCATCAAGTTTTCGCGGGCCTACACCGGCCGCGCGGGTCTGCTCTATGGCGAAAGCGCCTTCCACGGGCTGACGTGCGGCGCTCTCTCGCTGATGAGCGATCCGTTCTGGACCGAGGGCTTCGGTCCCATGCTTCCGGGCACGGAGGCTTTGCCGGTGGGCCGCGTGGTGGACCTCCAGCGGCTCGAAGAGCGCCTCGCCACAAAGAAGTTCGCGGCATTCATCGTGGAACCGCTGCAATCCGAAGCCGGCATCCGCGTCTTTGACCCCGGCTACCTCCGCGATGCCCAGGCGCTCTGCCGCCGCTACGGCACGCTCTTCGTGCTGGATGAAGTGCAGACCGGCCTGTACCGGACCGGCCCGTTCCTGGCCGCGCATCGTTACGGCCTCGATCCCGATATCGTGATCCTCGCCAAGGCGCTCTCGGGCGGCCTGGTTCCGGTGGGCGCCGTGCTCATGTCCGAGGCGGTTTCGAGCGCGGTGTACAGCTCGCTCAAGCGCGCCATCGTCCACACCTCGACCTTTAGTGAAAGCGGCCTTGCCATGCGCGCCGGCCTTGCCACCCTCGACGTGCTCGAATCCGAGCGTCTGGGCGAGCGCGCCGAGCGCCTCGGCGCCTGGCTGCGCGAGCGCCTTACCGAAGCGCTGGCGCCTTACGAGATGGTCAAGGAAGTGCGCGGCCTCGGGATGCTCTCCGGCATCGAATTTGCCGCCCCGCGCTCGCTGCGCCTGCGCATCGCCTTCGAAAGCTTTCGCCGCATCCATCCCGCGATGTTCGGGCAGGTGCTCATCATGCGGCTGTTCCGCGATCACGGCATCCTCACCCAAATCTGCGGGAATAATTTCATGGTTCTGAAAGTGGCGCCGCCGCTGGTGGTGACGGAATCGCAGCTCGCCGAAGTGGTCGAAGCGATCCGCCGCGCCGTCGAGCTGGCGCACACGTCAACTTCATTCTGGAGTGAAGCCCTGGGCCTGGCGCGCCGCGCTGTCAACATCTCCTGACCGGTCCGATTCAGTTGTTTTGGAATTTTTTTATGCGGTATCTTCTCGTTCTTCTGATCGCCGGGCTCTGCGCCGCGGAGCCGGTGATTCACCCCGGCGGCGCGCAGCCCCTGCTCGACCAGGGCTACCGGCAGATGTACGACCTGCAGTTCGCGGATGCGCACAACACCTTTCACCAGTTCGAGCGCGAGCATCCCGCCGATCCGATGGGGCCGGCGTCCGACGCGGCCGCCTACCTCTTCTCCGAATTCGACCGCCTGCACATCCTGCAATCGGAGTTCTTCACCCACGACCAGCACTTCATTACGGACCACAAGCTGACGCCCGATCCCGCGCTGAAGCAGCAGTTCGATGCGGCGCTCGATCGCGCCCAGGCGCTTGCCGCCAAATCGCCCGAAGATAAGAACTCGCAGTTCGCCTCCATCCTGGCCAACGGTCTCCGCTCGAACTACATGGCGCTGATCGAAAAGCGCTACGCCGCGGCGCTTTCCGAAATGAAATCCGGGCGCGCCGCCGCCGAAAAGCTGTTGGCCGCGGACCCGACGTTCTACGATGCATGGCTCGCGGTGGGCGTCGAAAACTACATGCTCAGCATCAAGTCCGCCCCGGTGCGCTTCTTCCTTCGCCTTTCCGGCGCCGAGACGAACCGCGAGACCGGAATCGCCAAGCTCAAGCTGACGGCCGAAAAGGGCCATTACCTCGCGCCGTTCGCCAAGCTGCTGCTGGGCGTGGCCGCGATGCGCGATCACGATACCAGGACCGCCGGCAATATCCTGACCGAGCTGGCGCGCACGTACCCCAACAATCCGCTCTACCGGCAGGAACTGGCGCGGCTCGACCCGATGGCATCGAGAAGCATGGACAACTGAGAGGCATGGACCACTGAGATGAGCGGCGACAGCGTCTTCGTAATCGGCGGCGGCCCCGCCGGCCTCGCCACGGCCATCGCGGCGCGGCTGCGCGGGTTCGAGGTGCAGGTGGCGGACGGCGCCGCCCCGCCCGTCGACAAGGCCTGCGGCGAAGGCGTGATGCCGGATGGCGTCGCCGCGGCGCGGGCGCTCGGCCTGGATCTCGAACCCGCCGGCTACCCGTTCCGCGGCATCCGCTTCGCCGCCGCGGATGCGGCCACCCCTGCCGTCTCCGCCGATTTCCCGCACGGCCGCGGCCGCGGCGTGCGGCGCACGGTGCTGCACCGCCTCATGATCGAGCGCGCGGCATCGCTCGGCGTGCAATTCCGGTGGGGCGCGGCGGTGACCGGGCTGGAGGGCATCCGCGCCCGCTGGATCGTCGGCGCGGACGGCAGCCGCTCGCTCGTGCGCCGCTGGGCCGGCCTGGAGCGCTCGGCGCATCAGAGCCAGCGGTACGGTTTCCGCCGCCACTATCGCATCGCCCCGTGGAGCGAATACATGGAGCTGTACTGGGGCCGCCGCTGCCAGCTCTACCTCACACCCGTCGGCCCCGAAGAGGTCTGCGCCGTGCTGATTTCGCGCGACCCGCGCATCCGCCTGGACGACGCCCTGCCGGAATTCCCGGAGGTGGCCGCGCGCCTGCGCGGCGCCGCGGGCACGGGTTCCGAGCGCGGCGGCGTCACCGTCTCGCGCCGCCTGGATGCCGTGTGGCGCGGCAACGTGGCGCTGGTGGGCGATGCCTCGGGCTCGGTCGATGCCGTTACCGGGGAAGGCCTGTGCCTGCTGTTTCAGCAGGCCGTCGCGCTGGCCGATGCGATGGCCGCCGGCGACTTGAAATCGTACGGCCTGGCGCATCGCCGCATCGGCCGCCGCCCGGAGCGGATGTCCGCGCTCCTGCTGGCGTTGGACGGCCGGAGCAGCCTCCGTTCCGGCCTGCGCGCGCGCGCCCTCCGCGCCATGGCGGCCCGCCCGCCGCTGTTCCGCGAGCTGCTGGCCGCGCACGTGGGCGAGCGCTCCACATTCGATATCCTGATTAACGGGCTGGCGTTAGGCTGGCAAATGTTGACCTTATGACGAAACTAACGCGTTCGCTGCTGCCCCGGCTCGCCGGCACCACGCTGCTCGCGGCCGCTCTGCTTTATTCTCAGGGGGCCGAAGCCCCCGCCGCCCAAGGGGCTCCCGCACAGGAGACCGTGCTCGTGATCGATCCCGCGCTGACCAAGGTCGGCTTCACGCTGCCGGACGTCCTCCACACCGTCCACGGCAACTTCGCGCTGAAGCGCGGCACGATCCGCTTCGATACTTCGACCGGCAAGGCATCGGGCGAGCTCGCCGTGGATGCCGCCAGCGGCGACAGCGGCAGCGCCGCGCGCGACCGCCGCATGCACCAGAACATTCTGGAGAGCGCCAAATACCCCGAGATCGTCTTCCGGCCCGATCGCGTGCAGGGCAAAGTCCAGCCGCAGGGCATCTCGCAGGTGCAGTTGCACGGCACGTTCGTCATTCACGGCGCCGAGCACGAGATCGTCATGCCCGTCGAGGTGGATGCCCGAGGCGACCGCTACACCGCCACCGCGCACTTCACCGTTCCTTACGTGAAATGGGGCATGAAGAACCCGAGCACCCTGATCCTGCGGGTCTCGGATAAAGTCGACATCGACATCCAGACCGTCGCCCGCCCGCCGGCCACCACGGCTGCGCGATAATCGCTGGAGCGATGAAACCTGGGCTGCTGCGGTTCAACGGCGCCGTCGAGCGCGATCCCGCCATCGATACGTGGATGCGCGATCATCCGGGCGAACTGGGCGCCATCGCGCACCAGTGGTTCGAGGCGATGCGAAGCTGCGGCGACGAGGTCCGGGAGCTCCTGCATGACGGCTGCCCCGTCGCCTGCCTGGGAGACGCGCCCTTCGGCTACGTCAATGTCTTCACCTCACACGTCAACGTCGGGTTCTTTCACGGCGCATCGCTGCCCGATCCCGCCCGTCTGTTGCAAGGCAATGGCAAGTTCATGCGGCATGTCAAGCTGAGGCCGGGGGCCCCCACGAACGCCGAAGCCCTAAGCCGGCTGATCGAGATGGCCTACTCCGATATCAAGGACCGCGTCGAAAACGGCTAGCTGCTAAGTTAGCCGGGGAATAGCCGTTTCATGACTCGGCCGATGAGTGGAATCCTGTCGGATAAAAGGCGGCCGCCTACCGCGAAATCGCTCGGCGGGTAAGGGTGAAACCGGATGTTGATGCCCTCGATCCCCGTGGGCGGCACATCGAACGCTTCGGCCAGCACAGGAGTGAGGCGCCGGGCGATGCGCCGCTGCTGCTTCACTGGCATGCTCCAGTCCGACAGCTCCACCGTCAAATCGATTGCATCCCGTTCACGCGGCGTACGGCCCCCGATGTACAGTTCGTCTTCGCCGTAGGAGGTAAAGTGCACGGTCGTGCGCTCGCGCAACTCTTCACGGGTGATAGGCGCATGCGGCGAAAAGAACAGATCGACAACCGTTGCAGTAAGGCGCTCCGCGATGGCGCGGCGCTGTTCCGGAGTGGTCGTGGGGCACGTGATGCGAAGATACGGCACGTCGGCGTCGACACCCTTATCGCTTCTGCCCCGGCTCGCCCGTGGACTGCGGCACCACCGGGATCAGATCCGGCTCGCGGCCGACCACGCCCGTCTTCGCCTCGTCGATGCTCACGTTGTGGTCCTGCAGCACCGTTCCGAGCGCGTTCTCCAGGTTCAGATGCGCGTGGATGTAGGAGCTCCTCGCCTGCACTTCGGAGAGCTCGGCATTGGTCGTATCGCGCTGGGTGATGACCACATCCAGGATGGTAGCGGTCCCCAGCTCGTACTTGCGCCGCGTGCCCGCCTGCGTCTGCTCCTGCAGCTTGCGCGCCTCGACGCTCGTGTCGTACGCCGCGCGCGCCTGCGAGAGCGCCGTGCGGGAATTGATCACGCCCTGCCGGATGCTGTTGTGAAGCTGCTTATCCTGGATCTGCTGCTGCCGGTAGTTCAACTGGTCGGTGACGTAGTCGGCCTGCGCGGCGCGATTGCGGATCGGAATATTGAGGCTCACGGTCGCGCTGTAGTTCGGGAAATTGCGCCCGAACAACTGGCCCAACATGGTGCCGTAGCCCCCCACGAAATAGCCGTTCACCGGCGCCAGCAGGCCCGCCTGCACTCCATTCGCGTAAGGCACATTGACCTGGCCGGCCAGACCGCTGTTGGACGCGGAAAACTGCGCCGTGAGCGTCGGCAGCATGGCGTCCCGCACACCCAGCGTAGTGATGCGGGCATCTTCGAGGCCGAGCTGGCTCTGCGCCACGTCCGGGCGGTTCGCCATCGCTTCCGCGATCAGATCCTGCATCGGCTGCACCGCTTCCTGCGCCGGGATCTCGAAATGGTCCGTCGGCACGATGTGGGCATTCACGATATCCGTCCGGTCCAGGCCGCTGCGCGTGATCACCGTCTTCAGGATCGTTTCCTGCTGGAGGACCTGCGTCTGCGCGTTGGTCACGTTCTGCTGCGCGGTCTTCATCTCCGCCTCGGCCTGGATGATGTCGATCGGCGCGATCGCGCCCAGCTCGGCGCGGCGCTTGTTGTCGTTGTACAGCTTGGTATCGAGCTCGAGCGTCTGCTGCAGCACCTTCAACTGCTCGATGTCGCTCACCAGGTCCCAATACAGCATCGCGACATTCGACACCGTGGCCATCACCTGGTTCTTGAAGGTGAGGTCGGAAATCGTAAGCTGGTTCTTCGCGACGCGGATGGCGCGGCTGTTGACGGCCGGCCGGAAGCCCTGCAGCAGGTTCTGGGTGATCGAAAAGGCCAGCGAACCCTGGGTGTACGGGCTGAACATGTTGTACGGCGAGTTCTGCGTCACGCCGAGCTGGTTACTCATATAGAGCTGCACATTCGTCCCGGTGAGGAAACCCTGCTGGATGCCGTAGATCGCCGATTTGTACTGCGTGACCAGAAAGTTGGTGCCGGTGAGGTTGGTGGCCGTCTCGATGGTGGTGTTGTGAACGAACTGCCCCTGCACGAACGCGGTCGGGTCGAGGTTCGGAATCGCCGAGCCGGCGAGCTGCACGCTCAACCCGCTGAGTACGCCGCCGGTGCCGCTCGAAGAACTGGACGCCGTCCCGCCCGACCCGAGAGCATTCTGCGCCAGCACGCCGACCTGCGCCGAGCTCGGCCCGCTCGAAATGTTGCTCGAAACGTTGCGCAGCAACTGCCCGGCCTGTGAGCGCAGCAGGTTGGCCTGCGCCAGTTTCGGCGTGTAGCGCGCGTTTTCGATATCCAGGTTGTTTTCGAGCGCCAGCGCGATGGCGTCGCGCAGCGAAAGATAAATATTGCCGGCCCGCATCAGTTTGTCAATGCGCGGGGAGTCCTCGAAGCTGGTCTGCGGGATGCGATGGGCCTCGTAATTATTGGCGAACCAGCCGGCAAGCCCGTGGTTACGCGCCCCGGTGATCGAGTAGTCCGACGCGAATGCCGGCACTGCCATCAACGGGCAGAGAAGAAGGGCGACAAAAGATCGAAGCATAGCGGGTACTCCCATTATGGCCGCAAACTGATTACCAATGCTGAGGTATACGAAGACTGAGACGCTACGGTTCGGGAATTCTTAACGGGTGTGCGAATCCGGGACAGGTGTAGCGTTTCCGGACAGCTACAGTCCGAACGCGGTCAGCGCCGCCTCCCGCCCCGTGCCCGAAGCGATCACCACCAGCTGGCGGCCCGAAGCGGTGCGGTACGTCATCGGCGTGCCGGTCGTCCGCCGGCCCAGGTCGAAGCTCCACAGTTCCGCGCCGTCGCGGGTGTCGATGGCGTGAATCGCGTTATCCCCGCCGCCGCAGAAAATCACGCCGCCTCGGGTCACGATGGCGCCCATCGCGCCCGCCGCGCCCAGCCGCTCGGGGAGTTTTACGCCCGCCAGCGCCGGATTCGTCCGTAGCCGCGCGTCATCGCCGAACGGAATGCGCCACACGATCTCGCCCTGATTCAGGTCGATGGCGGTCAGATGCCCGTACGGCGGCTTGAGCAGCGGGATGCCGTGGTGGAACGTCGTATTCCCCTGCTCGCCCACATAATCGGCGTCCACCTCGCCGGGGACCGGCTGGGCCACCTTTTTCAAGCGCGCCAGCGCCGGCTGGTTGGTCGATTTCACGTAGAGAATGCCGGTATCCGGGTCGAGCGCGCCGCCGCCCCAGTTGGCCCCACCGATCACGCCGGGCCGCATCAGGGTTCCCTCGAGACTCGGCGGCGTATAGATCGGCCCGAGGCGGTATTTCTTCATCTCCGCCTGCGCCTCGGCCTTCAGCTCGGGCGTGAGGTCGAAGGCATCGTCGAGCGAAACGCCCTGCTCCTCGAAGGCCGGCGGCTTGGAGGGGAACGGCTGTGTGGGCCAGGCATGCTCGCCCGGCGCATCGCTGGCTGGAACCGGCCGCTCCTCGATCGGCCACACCGGCTTACCGGTGAAACGGTCGAAGACGAACGCCCAGCAGTTCTTGGTGAGCTGCACCACCGCGTCGACCGTGCGGCCGCCCGGATGGATGCGCGCCAACACCGGCGGTCCCGGCGGGTCGTAATCCCAAAGCCCGTGATGCACGATCTGGAAGTGCCACTTGCGCTTGCCCGTGGCGGCGTCCAGGCAGACCAGCGACTCGCCGAAGAGGTTCGCGCCCGGCCGCGCTCCGCCGTAGAAATCGTTGCTCGGCGTGCTCACGGGCAGAAACAGCAGCCCGCTCGCGGCATCGAGCGTCATCGGCGCCCATACATTGGTGTGTCCGGTGTATGCAGCCGAGCCGCCGCCCCAGGTATCCGCGCCGGTCTCGCCGGGACGCGGCACGGTGTAGAACGTCCACACCAGCTTGCCCGTGCGGGCGTCGAACGCGCGGACGTCGCCCGGCGGGTCCTTCTTGTACGCCAGCCGGTCCGCCACGCCGTTCCCGACGATCACCAGATTCTTGTAGATCACCGGCGGCGACGTGTTGGTGTACTGCTTCGGATTGGTCTCCCACCGCAGCCCGGTCACCAGGTTGACGACGCCGTTATCGCCAAAATCCGCCACCGGCCGGCCGCTTTCCGCATCGAGCGCGATCAGGCGGTAGCGGCTATTCATGAAAATCCGCAGCTTGCCGCGCGCGTCGCGCCAGGCCGCCACGCCGCGGTGCACGAAACCCGTGCCGTTGGGCACCTGCCCGTCTTCGTAAGCCTTGGGATCGTAGGACCATCGCAGGCGCCCGGTTCCGGCATCGAGCGCCACCACGCGGTTATACGGCGTACTCAAGTACAGCACGCCGCCGATGGCGAGCGGCGTTGCCTCGAACATTCCGGGCGTGGTCTTGTATTCCGCGAGCGGCGCTTCGCCGGTTTTCCATTCCCACGCGACCTTCAGCCCGCGCACGTTGGCGCGCGTGATCGCGTCGAGCGGCGAATAGTGCGTCGAGCCCGCGCCGGCATACTCCGGCCACTCCTGCGCGCAGGCCAGCGCGGCCAAAGCCGCCGCTGCAATCATCCGTTTCATCCATTCCTCCGGAACCGCTCCGCAATCCGTTCCGCCGAGCGTAGCGTCAAAGCCGTGAACGTCAGCGTACCGTTCGTGCATCCTGCGTTCGGCAGCGTCGGCGAGCCCACCACGAACAGGTTCTCATGGTCGTGCGTCTGCCCGAAGCTGTCCGTTACGCTGGCGCCCGGGTCCGTGCCCATGCGGCAGCCCCCGGCCGGATGGTCCCAGTAATTCCCCGCGGAGGTCGCCAGAATCTTCCCATGATCGTTCTTCGCCAGGTCGCCGAAGAGCGCGTGGAAATGCTCGCGCACGGCCGGCTCGCGCGCTTCCGTGGCGGCATCCGGCCGGTGGCGGATCGCGGGCATCGGGTCGCCCCAGCGATTGCGCGACGAATCGTCCAGCGTGAGCGAGCTCTCGCGGTCCGGATGCACGTCGTAGTACCCACGCACGCGCGCCGTGCCGCGGCGGCTGCGGGCGCGCCAATCGGCCAGCAGTGCGTCGCCGAGCAGCACCCGCCCATCGCCCGCGCGCAGCCGCGGCTCGTGCCCGCTCGCGCTTTCCCAAACCCGCAGATCGTGGCGCACGAACCCGCCGCCACGCGGCACGCGGAAAAACTGCCGGGAAATCAGCCCGTGCTGCTCGTTCATCCCAGGGTAAATGCGGGCGTCGATTTCGATGAACGCGGAAAGGAATGCATGCCCGCACATGTACCGGCCCACCAGGCCCGAGGAATTCGCCAGCCCGCTGGGAAACCGCGAGCACGCCGAGAGCAGCAGCAAATGCGGGCTCCAGCAATAGCCCGAAGCCAGGACGAACACCGGCGCGCGATATTCGTGCGCTTCCTCCGGCCGGTCCCGGTGGACCGCCTGCGCCGCCGCCACCGCCGATTTACCTTCCGCCAGCACCAGCTTCCGCACCAGCGTCCGGTCATGCAAGGCGAAGCCCTTGCGCGCGAGCAGCCGCTTGAACGTAAAATCCGGGGAATAGCGCGCGCCCGTGGGGCAGATCGTGCATGTATTGCAGCGAATACACTGCGCCCGGCCGTCGTAGGGCTGCGTGTTCTTGGCCTGCGGCGTGGTCTGGAACGGGATGCCGGTTTTTTCCGCCCACCGCTTGAGCTCGATCAGGTTGTGGGTCATGGCCATGGCCGGCATCGGATACGGCTCGGACCGCCGGTCCTCCGGATGCGGGCTGGGCTCGCCCGAGACACCGAGCCGCCGCTCCGCCTCGCAGTAGAACTTTTCGAGCTCCGCCCACTCGATCGGCCAGTCCGTATACAGCCCGAACAGGGACTTCAACCGCAGATCCTCTTCGGAGAAACGGTTGCACGTGCCGCCCCAGTGCAGCGCCGAGCCGCCCACCGCCATGGTCCGGGAAATGACGCCCTTGGCGGCCTGGTCTTCGATGAAATCTCCCGGCCAGGGGTTTTCCGCATATTCGATGCTGCGCTGCCGGTAGCGCATGCGGTTTTCAAGGTCGAACAGCTTGCTTCCGGCTTCGATCACCGTGATCGAGATTCCGGGCCGCAGCTCCGAGAGCTTCAGCGCCAGCATGGCAGCCGAAATGCCGCCGCCGATGATGCAGACGTCCGATTCGTGCACCGGCATCAGCGCAGCTCCTTCGGCGGATCCTCCGACCCCGCGAGGCCGCGGCATTTATCGCGGCCGATCGCCGCTCGGTAGCAGAGGTCGTTGGCGTCGCTAGACCGGAAATACCAGGCTATCAGGTCGCTCGCCACGTGCCGCCCGTCCGGCGTGCGCGGCAGGTCCGCGACCTTCACCTCCTCGAGCGCGGCCGCGACGGCCTCCGCGGAAGGCTCCGGCCCCAGCGCGGCGAGCTGCTTCACGTAGCTGGCCACCGGCAGCGCCGGCTTGGTGCGCAGGCGGGTGAAGCCGTATCCGTGATCCATCTCCGCGCCCCCGCGGTAGCCGCGCACCCACTGCGCGAAACCTTCGGCCGCCGAAGCCGCATCGACCGCGGAGGGCAACACGACGCGAGCCAGCGCCCGCAAGTTCGCCGCCTGCGCGCCCGGAAACGGCTCTTGCGCGCGCCCGATGCCGAGCGCCGCCATCCATCCGAGAAGGGTTCGCCGTTGCATAAGGATTCCGGCAGTATATCGCAGCCGCGCGAGTGACACGAACCGCACGCCCGGTCCGTGCAGTAGAATGATCCGACAGCTATGAGCGCCGAACGCCACAGCCCCCTACGCCACAGCAGACGCGCAATCCTGAGAGCGGCCGCAGCCGGATTCGCCGGCCTCGCCGGGCCGGCGGCGGGCCGTGCCGCGCCGGACGAGGGCGACCTCGTCGTCTACAACGCGCGCGTCCACACCGTCGATCCCGCCACACCCCAGGCCGAGGCATTTCTCGTGAAGTCCGGCCGATTCGCCGCGGTGGGGAGCAGCGCGGAGATGCGCGGGCTGGCCGGCAAGGGAGCGCGCAGCCTGGATGCCAGGGGGATGGCCGTAGTGCCCGGCTTCATCGATACGCACAACCACGCGACGGGCAATGTGCTGCTCTATGAAGTGCTCGTTGGCAACCCGTACGAAGTCGAGTTCGTGACGATCGCCGGCATCGTAGAGAAGCTCCGCGCCAAAGCGCGCCAGACGCCGCCGGGGTTCTGGGTCGAGGGCTACTTCTTCGACGATACGAAACTCAAAGACAACCGCCCGCCGAATGTTCACGACCTCGACCAGGTTTCGCAGGAGCATCCCGTCGCGGTGCACCATCGCGGCGGGCACACCAGCTTCTACAACAGCCAGGCGCTCGAAATGGCGGGTATCCGCCGCGACACCCCAAACCCGCCGGGAGGCACCTTCGACCGCGACGCCTCCGGAGCGCTCAACGGCCGCGTCACGGATCGCGCCAACGCCGCGCTCGCCCGCGTGGGCCGGCGCCAGTCCTTCAGCGAATCCGAGCGCCTGGAGCGCGACCGCAACGGCCTGGCCTATATCTCCAAACAGTTCGTGCGGTACGGCGTCACCAGCGTCCACCACGAGGGCGGCAATCTGGGCGCGCTCCAGGAGGTGCGCGAGCGCGGCGGCCTGCTGCACCGCGTCAGTTATGAAGCCGCGGGCCGCGTGCTGGACTCGATGATCGCCGCCGGTCTCCAGACTGGCTTCGGCGACGAGTGGATCCGGCTCGGCGCTACCTCCGAACACACCGTGGACGGGTCGTTTTCCGAGCGCACAATGGCGCTCAGCATGCCTTATCCCGGCATGACGCCGCCGTACCACGGCAACATCACGGAAACGCAGGACGACCTGAACGCCTGGGTCGAGCGCGTGCACCGGGCCGGCATACAGGTCAACTGCCACGCCAACGGCGATGTGGCCATCGGCATGATGATGACGGCGGTCGAGCGCGCGCAAAAACTCTTCCCCCGCACCGATGCGCGGCCCAAAATCACGCATTGCACCCTGATCGACGACGGCCTCGTGCGGCGGATCAGGGCCGCCGGCGCCGTGCCCGCGCTGTTCACCACTTACGCCTATTACAACTCCGATAAGTTCGTCTACTACGGCGAAGATCTGATGCGCCGGTCGATGGCGTTCCGCACGCTACTGGACGCCGGGGTGGTGGCGGCCGCGGGCTCCGATTTCAGCCCCGGCCCGTTCGACCCCCGCATGGCAATTCAGGGCATGGTCACCCGCACCGGCTGGGATGGCAAGACCTGGGGCGCCAACCAGCGCATCACGATCGCGGAGGCGCTCCGGGTGAACACCCTGAACGGCGCATACAACTCGCACGAGGAGGCCCTCAAGGGATCGATCACGCCCGGCAAGCTGGCCGACTTCGTCGTGCTGGCCGAAGACCCGTTTACCATCGAACCTTCGAAGATCAAGGACATCGCGATTGTGCGGACGGTGGTCGGCGGCCGGACGGTGTATCAGGCCTGAGGCAGCGCGCTCAGCCGTTGCGCGCCACGGCAACCAGCCGGGCAGCATCGAGTCCGTACGCCCGGCCCTCCAGGTCGCCGTACAAGTCCACCGCGGCGAAGCCAGCCGACAGCAGGCGGTCCTTCAGCTCCCGTCCGGAATAAATCGTGTGCTCGAAGCGGAACGTTTTCGAGCGGCCGTCCCGGATGAGCGTCCATTCATTGCGGAGGCGCGTCCAATCGGCGCACACTTCGGGGCACTGCACGACCAGCGTTCCATCCTCGAGCCGGCTGCAGAACGCATCCTGCCAGTGCCGCGCCACCTTCTCCTTGCTGATCACATCGATCACCAGGACGCCTCCCGGCGCCAGGCTGGCGCGGAGATTCCGCAGCACGCGCAGGTCATCCTCCGGGTCCTCGAAATAGCCGAACGAAGTGAACAGGCTGCATGCCAGATCGAACGCGCCGGGGCGCTCGAAGCGGCGCATGTCCCGCTCGACCCACTCCACTTCGACACCCGCCTCTGCCGCCCGTTCGCGGGCGCGCTCCAGCAGAAACGGTGTACGGTCCACGCCGGTCACGCGGAAGTCATGCTGCGCGAAGCAGACGGCGTGGCGGCCGGGACCGCAGCACAAGTCGAGAACGGTATGCCCGGCAAAACCAGTCAGGCGCAGGATCTGCTCGACCTGCCCGGGGGCCGCGGCAAACCGGTCCGGCGGAAACATCGCCGGGTACATCTCGCGCCAGAAGTCTTCATCCTCGAACCACGGCGCCGCGCTCACCATAGCCCCACCACCTTCCACCACAGCATTCCCACGCCCAGCCAGATCCCCAGGTTGACCAGCGAAATCAGAAATCCGATGCGCCACCAGTCGCCCTGCCGCACGTACCCGGCGTTGAAATAGACCGGCGCGGAGCCGGTGCCGTAATGCGTCATGGCCGCGTTCAGATTGGAGAAATACGCGAGCGGCAACGCGGCGGCGAGCGGCGGCACGCCGGCCGCCAGTGCCGCGGCCAGGAAGCCCGGATAGAGCGCCGTGACGTGCGCCGTCATGCTGGCGAAGCTGTAATGCACGTAGCAATAGGCCGCCACCAGCAGGATCAACGCCAGCGGCCACGGCCGGCCGGCGGTCAGCACGAACAGCTTCGCGGAAAGGATCTTCACCACGCCCAGCTCATTCAACTGGTCCGCCATCATGACGAGCGGCGCGAACCAGATCAGCGCATCCCAGGCGCGGCGCTCGTCGAGCAGATCGTCCCAGGTGAGCACGCCCGTGACGAGGATCGCGGAGAGCCCCGCCAGCGCGACGAATGTGTTCGGGACGCCGTGCAGCGGCGAGGTGATCCAGCCGGCCATCACCCCGATCATGATGGCCACCAGCCACCGCTCCCGGCGGCTCAGAGGGCCCATCCGCGCGAGTTCGCGCTGCGCCAGCTCGCGCGCCGGTGCGGTGTCTTCGATCTCCGGCCGCATCCATCGCGAGAGCAGCCACGGCACCGTCAGAAAGCACAGCAGGCCGGGGACGATCGAGCCCGAGATCCACCGCATCCACGTGAGCTCGACGTGCGCGATCTTCGCGGCGAATTCGGCGATCAGCGGATTCGCCGCCATGCCCGTCAGGAACATCGCCGAGGCATTGTACGTCGCATGGAAGGACACCAGCACCAGGAACGACCCCATGCGCCGCGCTGTTTTGCCCGGCTCCGAGCCGAACACGCCTGCGACGCTGCGCGCGATGGGAAACACCACGCCGCCGCCGCGCGCCGTATCCGAGGGGATGAATGGCGCGAGCACCATGTCCGCCGCCGCAATCGAATACCCCACCGTGAGCGGCGTGCGCCCGAAACGGCGGATAAAGAGATACCCGACGCGGAGGCCGAACCCGGTTGCGGTGAAGGCGCGCGAAAACAGGAACGCGGTGAAGATGAGCCAGACCGTGATGTTGCTGAAGCCGGAGAGCACGCGCGCGGGCGGCAGCGTGCCGCTCAGCGCCAGAAACGTCATCGCCAGCACGACGCTCGCGCCCATCGGCAGCGGCTGCGCGACCAGCGCGACGATCGTCGCCACGAAGACCGCGAGCAGGTGGTCCTGCTGCCGGGTCAGACCCGCGAAAGGCAGAAACCACAGGGCCGCTCCGGGCACGAGCACGGCGAGCCAGCGCCAGAGCGCGCCGCGGCTGGTGGGAATCTTGAGGGAGGGTTGGACGGTGGTGGCCACGGCGGTTCCGTAATCCGCTATGGTAGTCGAAAGGAGACCCAGTATGTCCACTACCCGCCGTCATTTCCTCGGCGCCACCGCCGCCGGCGCCGCAATCGCCCCGGAACTCCTGGCCGATGCGCCGCAGAGCCCCAACGACCGCATCCGCGTCGCCCTGATCGGCAACGGCATTCAGGGCAATGGCGACGCCCGCATGTCTATTCAGGCCGGCGCCGAACTGGTGGCCGTCGCGGATGTCTACGAGGGCCGCCTCACCCGCGCGAAGGAGCAGTGGGGCAGCGGCATCTTCACCACGCGCGATTACCGCGAAGTGCTGGCGCGGCGCGATGTGGACGCCGTGATCATCGCCGTGCCCGACCATTGGCACCGCAAAATCTCGGTCGATGCGATGAACGCCGGCAAGGACGTGTACTGCGAAAAACCGATGGTGCAGCTCATCGACGACGGCCAGGAGGTAATGGACACCGCGCGCCGCACCGGCCGCATCCTGCAGGTCGGGAGCCAGCGCGTCAGCTCCGTGGTTTATCAGAAGGCCAAGGACCTGCTCGAAAGCGGTGCAATCGGCGAGATCAACCTGGTGGAAGCGTGGGTGGACCGCAACTCCGCCATCGGCGCCTGGCAGTATTCCATCCCGCCTGACGCCTCGCCGGCAACGATCGATTGGGACCGCTTCCTCGGCCGCGCGCCCAAACGCCCGTTCGAGCCCATCCGCCTCTTCCGCTGGCGCAACTACCGCGATTACGGCACCGGCGTGGGCGGCGATCTTTTCGTGCACCTCTTCAGCGGCATCCATTTCGTGCTCACCTCGAACGGTCCCACGCGCGTCTATGCCACGGGCGGCATCCGGTATTGGAAGGACGGGCGCGACGTGCCGGACGTGATGCTCGGCCTCTACGATTACCCCGCGCGCGGCAAATTCCCGGCGTTTAATCTGGCGCTACGCGTCGATTTCAAGGATGGCGCGACCGAGACGCAGGGCTTCCGTTTCATCGGCAGCGAGGGCATTCTCACCATCGGACGCGGCGTGAGCATCTCCAAGGTGCCGGACGAAAGCGAGCCGGGCCAGACGGCCGATACCTTCTCCCGCGCGATGCGCGACCAGTACATGAAGGAGTATCGCGAAAAGTATCCGCTGCCCAAGCCGAATGCCGACGCGATGCGCGCGCAAAAGGACGAAGAATACCTGCCGCCCGCCGGTTACAGCGATTGGCTGGAGCACCATCGCAATTTCCTGAATGCCGTCCGCACGCGCAAACCGGTGATCGAGGACGCCGTTTTCGGCTTCCGGGCCGCCGGTCCGGCGCTGCTTTCGAACACCAGTTACTTCGAGCAGCGGGTGTGTTTGTGGGACCCGGAGAAGATGGCGATGGGGTAGCGCGAATTACCCGCGTTCGATCTGCTCCAGGATCTCCCGCGGGTACAGCGCTTTCAGTTCCGGGTGCGCCTCGGCCAGGCGGATCAGGTCCAGCTCGTCCTTCTTCCGCTTGCTCAGCCGGCGCTGTGGATCGGCGTACGCCCAAAGTTTTCCCTGCGTCACGTCATCCAGGCAGGCGATGCGCGTCGGCACGCCGAGCACCTCGGCCGGAACTGACCGGCCCGGAAACGGCTGGTAGCGGGCGTCCGTGGTGAAGTGAATGCGGAGATCGCTCGCCCCGAAGGCATTCACGGAGTGTGGGTGCTCTTCGACGCGGAAGCCCCGCTCCCGCAGGTGATCCGCCAACGATGACAGATTGGCCGCCGCGATTACCAGGGCCGCGTCCAGCGTGTACACTGGCTCCACATAGCAGTTCACGGCGAGCCCGCCGATGAGACAGTACGGCCCGAAGGCCTCGCAAGCTTCGATCACGCGTGCAAAATCGCTCACGCCGCCTTGGGTCGTCAATTCGTATGCCTCCGCCGCGGTCACAATCTCACTCTACACGCGGGGGGCAGGGCGGACAAACCCGCGATGGAAAATGAAAAACCGCTGAAATTCAGCGGTTTTTCGGGCTAAGTTATTGATTCTTCGCTTCACAAACCGCCGAGGCTCGGCGGTTTTCCGTTTACAGCAGCCGGAAATTGACCTCGATCGTCGCGGCCACAGTGACCGGTTTGCCGTCTTTTTTACCCGGCGCGAACTTCCATTTTTTGACGGCTTCGATGGCCTTCTCGTCCAGTCCAAGGCCCATGCTCTGAACGACGCGAATGTTCCTCGCACGGCCGCTGGGATCGACTTCCACATAGAGCAGCACCGTCCCCTGGAACTTGGCCTTGCGCGCCTCTTCCGAATACTCCGGTTCGACCTTGAAGAGCAGCGTGGGCGCGGTCACTCCGCCGCCGGCCTGGAACACTCCGCCGCCGATGCCGATGCCATCGCCCGGCCCGTAGCTCCCGCCGTGGCCGGACCCGACGCCGCCGCCCACGCCGGAGCCGATGCCGCCACCCGAACCGGGGCCGTTCGACGGAGGCCCGATCTTCGCCAGCGGATCGCCGTACTGCGCCATGTTCACCTGCGGCAGCGCGACATCCGGCGGGACGATGATGCTCGGTTCCATGGTGAGCCGGGGATTCGGGTTATTCACGACCGCCGTGGGAAGGCTGAACTGCTTCAGCGCCGCTTTGGGCAGCCGGCCCTTGGAGGCTGGTAGCGGCGAATGATCGCCGCCGCCTCCGCCGCCCTGCTTCTGCGGCGCCATCTTGGGGATGTAGGCATCCACATCGGCGGGCAGAATCAGCGTGGCGACCTGCTTGACCTGCCGCTGCACCGCGTTGGTCGAAAAGGCCCAGACCAGCCCGCCGAGCATGGTCGCCTGAACTGCCAGCGACATCACGAACGATCGTTTCCGCGGCTTGTACTGGCCCCAGATTTCGCGCACCAGCACGGGCCGTGCCGTCACATCGAGCAGGGCGGGTCCGTCCACCATATCGCGCAGGCCGCTCCATAGCGAGCGGTACCAGGGCGTCTCGAGCGAGGGCAGCAGCAGCCGCTCCAGATGGTCGGCGGCCGGGATGACGCCGAAGCGCGGCTCCGCCGCGCGGCTCTGCGCGCCGGCGCGATCGCTCCATTCGCGCACCGCGCCGCGGAAATGCGCCAGAGAGCCGGCCAGTTTCGCGATTTTTGCCTGGCAGTCCGCGCACCCTTCCGCGTGCTGCCCCTCCTCGGTTCCGAGCGATCCGATGACGTACATGATGACTCCTTCTTCAGTAAGATGCCGGTTCATTTTTTCCCCTCCAGCCTGGCGCGCATCGCCTGCAGCGCCCGAAAGAGGTGGGTCTTCACTGTGCCTTCCTTCATGCCCGTTACGGCAGCGATCTCGAGCAGATCCATGTCTTCCACGAACCGCAGCAGGAACACGGTCCGCTGCCGCGTGGGCAGGTCCGCTGCCGCACGCCAGATGGAACGCACCTGTTCCTCGATGGCGGCCAGGGCTTCGGGCGACTGCTGGCGGTCGGGCACCGCGGCGCCGAGATCGGCCACGTCCGCCTCCCGCCGCAGCATGCGCCGCCAGAAGCGCAGCCGCCCGCTCGATTCGTGATCGCGCAGCAGGTTGGCCGCAATCTGCATCAGCCAGGTCGCCACGCTCGCGCCGCCGCGAAATTGTCCTCGCGCCTGGTAAGCACGCACGAAGCAATCCTGCGTCAGGTTTTCCGCGGTCTCCCGGTCGCGCAGCGAGGCCAGCAGGAAGCGGAAGATGCGCGGCCGGTGGAGGCGGACCAGCGCCTCGAAATCTTCCAGTTCCCCGGCCCCGTTTTCGCCCAACGTGCACCGCTCCCTTGCGACCGCGGCTCTCTCGAAGCGTTCCATTCGACTGTGTAGACCGGATTGGCGGGCGCGGGGTTTACAGGCGTGTGCGAGAAAATTCGGGCAAAAATGTTGGAACTCCGCGCAACCGATCAGCCGGACGTGGTCGCATTACAGTCCGCCGGCAATGTCGCCCGGCTGCTTCCCAAGAGGTGGAGGGTCGCGGCGATGCCCTCCAGCAGTCGCTCGATATCTGCCGGCTCGAGGCGGCCGATCGTGCCGATGCGAAAGCATGGCTCCTGGCTCACCTTGCCGGGATAGATGAGAAAACCGCGGTCGCTCAGGGCCGCGTAGAATGCGGGAAAGTCGAAGCCGGCGTCCGGGTAGCGGTAGGCGGTGATGATATAGCTCTGGTCCTCAGGGGCCAGGTACGGCTCGAAGCCCAGGGCCGCCATGCCGCGCACAAGCGTTTCGTGATTACGGCGGTAGCGCGCAGCGCGGCCGGCGACGCCGCCTTCGGCGTCCAGTTCGCGCAGCGCCTGGTGGAACGCGAGCAGCGCGTGGGTGGGCGGGGTGAAGCGGAACTGGCCATCGGCTTCAAGGCCGGACCACTGCGCGTGCAGGTCCAGGCTGAGGGTGCGGGCACGGCCTTTGGCGGCTTCGAGCGGCGCGCGGCGCGCCAGCACGAACGCGAAGCCGGGCACTCCCTCGATGCATTTATTGGCGGAAGAAATGACGAAATCGGCATGGGCGGCGGCGAGATTCAGCGGAATCGCGCCGAAGCTGCTCATGGCGTCGACGAGATACGCCGCCCCGGCGCGCGCCACCGCTGCGCCGATCTCTTCGATCGGATTCAGCAGCCCGGTGGTGGTCTCGCAGTGAACGGCGGCCACGTGCGTCGCGGGCCTGGCGGCGAGACGCGCGGCAACGGATTCCGGGTCGATGCGCCGGTTTTCCGCTGTTTCGAAGGTGTCCACCGCGATGCCGTGCACGCGGGCAATCTGCGCCATGCGGCGGCCATAGGCGCCATTCGCGACCACGAGCAGCCGGCCGTCGCGCGGGATCACGGAGGAGATCACCGATTCGATCGCGAACGTGCCGCTGCCCTGCAGCAGCACGCATTCGTACTCGCCGCCGGACGCGGCGCCGCCGATTGCGAGGAGGCGGCGGATCTCCCGCACCACATCGAGGAATTCGGGATCGCGCGAGCCGGCATCGCACAGCATCGCTTCCTTCACCGTGCGGCTGGTGGTGAGCGGCCCCGGAGTGAACAGCAGCTTCGTCCCGATCATGCCGGAGATTCTCCCATGATTAAGATTTGGCGCGGCGCTTGCTGTTTCGAATTGGGGAGCTTTTTCGGGGTGAAGTGCGCACTTTTGCTCACGATTTGCGGTGTGCTGGCCGGCACGTCCGCGCAGGCGCAGGGCGGGCCGTACATGATCCCGGCTGGAACGCAGATCGTTCTGCTGACCGATAACCGGATCGATGCTAGAGCCACAACCGGCCGCGTGTTTCCGGCGCAGATTCTCGATCCCATTGCCGATGCGGCGGGGCAGGTGCTCGTGCCGGCCGGGACTATGGCGCAACTCACGGTGACCGGCGGGCCGGACGGAGTGGAACTGGCACTTTCCTCCGTCACCATCAACGGGCGGCTCTTTCCGGCGGTCGGCAGCCCGCCGGAGGACGGGGCCGCGGGCGCCGGTCTGGGCAGACCGCCGGAGTTCACCGGCGGCGGCGCGCCGCTCGGTACGCTGATGGGGGCCACTATCCGGCGCCTCGCCGAGCCCGATATCGGCGGCACGCCGCCGATTCAGACACGGGGCAGCGCCGTCCGCGTGCCGAACGGGACGGTGCTGACGTTCCGGCTGGACCGGCCGATGTGGCTGAGGCCGTGGCCGGCCTAAAAACGCACTTTCAGAGCGAACTCGAAATCCCGCGGGTTTCCGGCGCTGGCGATCGTGCCGAAAGCGGCGCTTCCGAACGAACCGTTGGGATCGTTGAGCGGCGGAGTGTTGCTCACGTTGAATGCCTCGGCGCGGAATTCGAGGCCGGCGCGCTCGGAGAGCCGGAAGGTTTTCGACAGCATCAAGTCGGCGTCCTGCAGGCCGGGACCGCGGATGGGGTTGCGCGCGCTCGTGCCGATGCTGTACTGGCCGGCGGCGGCGAAGGCCGCTTTATTGAACCATTCGGCCGCGCTGCGGCCGGCGAAATCGTTCGGATTCGCGACCAGATTCGGCCGCTGGACCGCATAGCCGAAGGCGGAGAGCGTGTTGGTGGCCTGCGTGACCGGCACGGCGTCGCCGGCCTGGATGCGGACGATTCCCCCGATCTCCCAGCCCGCCAGTTTCCACACGCGCGGAATGCGGTAGACCCACCCGGCGGAGAAAACGCGCGGGATATCGCCGCTCGAAATGCCGCGTTCCAGCTTGCGGTTGAAAGCGTCCGCCGCGCCGATGGTGGTGAGGGTGGGGCCGGTGAAGATGGTTTGCGAAAAATACGTGGAAGCGTCGTCAATGAGCTTCGAGAACGTGTAGGCAAAGGAGAAGGTGAGGCCGCGGGAGAAGCGCTTTTCGAGCCTGGCCTGCGCGGACTCGTATTCGGAATCGGCCACGTTGTCGCGGAAGAGCGCCACGTTGGTGAAGCGCGGAAAGGCGCGCAGCAATTGCTGGTACGCAATGGTGGGCTGGCCGAGGGAGGACGAGGCGGGGATCTGGCCGTAATACGGGTTCGGCACCTTCTGTGTGAGCGCTGAGCCAAGCGCGAGGTCGGCCGGCGGCAACTGGTTCAGGTTCCACTCGGGCAGGCCGAGGTGCGTGGCCTTGGAGGCGACGTAGCCGATTTCGAGGTTGAAGTCGCTGCCGAAAGTCTTCTGCACCGTGAAATTCCAGTTTTGCGAATACCCGGAGCCCACGTTGCGGTCGACGCCGAAGACGCCCTGTCCCAGGCCCGAATTCGGGTTCGGGGGCGTCACCTGCACGGTGGGGCCGGCGGAGAGCAGAAACGCGGGATTGATGTTATCGAGCGACTGCTGCCCCAGAGTCTGCACAAAGGGGAATTGCGGGATCGTGAACGGCGTGGTGACTCCGGTCTGTTCGAACCAGACGATGCCGTAGCCGGAACGCACCACCCAGGAATCGGCGATGCGGTATGCCAGGCCCACGCGCGGGCCGAAATCGCAGCATTCGAGCTCGCGCGCGGTGTGCGGGAAATCGAGCACCTGCGTGTTGAGGTTGAAGACGGCGCCGTGGTTGTGGACTTCCGTGGAGGGGAAATTGAGCGTGTAGCGCGCGCCGAGGTTGAGGGTCAGGCGGTTCGATAATTTCCAGTCGTCGCCGGCGAAGAATTCGGCGATGTGCGCGCGCTCCTCGAGGGCCTGCTGCTGGATATCGATGCTGAAGGCGTTCACCTGCCCGAGCAGCAGGGAGGCCAGCGCGTTGCCGCCGGCGCCGGTCGAGGAGTCCGTGCCGGTGGTGGTAAAGGCGTAGGAGCCGGTGGGATTGGCTGGGTTGACGACGTCGAGCGCTTCGCGACGCAGGTCGGTTCCGAGCTTGAAGGTGTGGCGGCCGCGCACCATGGAGAAGGTGTCGAGAAATTCCGTCACAGAGGTCTTGAAATTGGAATTGGCCGCCGTGGTGGGACCGATCTGCTGGTAGCCGGTGACGGTGAAAATCGGCAGCGTGTTGGGGAATGAGCTGGTGGGCGCGCCGGGGATCGTGAGATTGCCGTTCTGCAGCGAGCTCTGATCCACGCCGCGGCGCGTATAGCCGAAGCGCGCCTGGTTGAGCGCGGAGGGCGAGACGGTCCAGTCGTACTCGCTCGCGAGGCTGTCGCCGCGGGTAATGGCATGCCCAATGAGGCCGGAGGTGATGTTGCCGCTGCCATCGGGCAGATAGGGAACCGGATTGTCATCGTCGCGCAGATACGCATAGCGGACGAAGGCGCGATGGCGGTCGTTGAATACCTGATCGATGCGGCCGTCGAACTGGTCCTGGTTATCCGGCTCGACGCCGCTGAAGATGAAATTGTTCGCCGCGGCCGCGTTCGGCAGCGGGTAGTGAGCGAGCACCTGCAGTGCGATCGGGTCGAAGCGGCTGGCGGGGATGGTGTTGTTCGGGAATTGCACGCGCGGCGAGCTCGCCGGGTCGTACACCGCTGAGGCGAACACCCCGCTCCGCTGCGCCACGGTCGGCACGACGCTCTGCCTGGTGATGCCCGTGCGCAGCCGCGTGCCCTGCCAATCGGCGAAGAAGAACGTGCGGTTGCGGCGGATGGGGCCGCCCAAGGTGAAGCCGTACTGGTTGCGGCGGAATTCCGGCTTGGGTCCCGGCTGCGCGAAATAATTGCGGGCGTTCAGGTCCTCATTGCGAAGGAATTCGAAGACCGTGCCGTGCAGCGCGTTGCCGCCGGATTTGCCGATTACCATCACGGTTCCGCCGTTCGAGCGGCCGTACTCGGGCGAGTAAGCGTTGAGGTTGAGGCGGAATTCCTCGATGGCATCGATGATCGGGTAGTATGCCACCTGGCCCGGCTCGGGCTGCAGGACGCTGATGCCGTCATAGAGGTATTCGTTGGTGCGGGGCCGGCTGCCGTTGATGCGGGGCAGCAGCGAGCCGCCGCCCGGCAGCGCCACGCCGGGGGAAAGCGCGACCAGCGGGATGAAATTGCGCCCATCGAGAGGAAGGGTCTCGATCTCCGTTTGATTGACGTGATAGCTCACCGACCCGCTCGCGGTTTCGAGCAGCGGCGCCGCGGCCCGCACTTCGACCGATTGTGCGGACTCGCCGACGGCGAGTTGGACGTCCAGCCGCGTCTGATCGCCGATGCGCAGTGCGACGCCTTCCTGGCGGTAGGCGCGAAACCCGGCCTTCTCGACGGAGAGCACGCAGTTGCCGGCGGGCAACCCGAGCAAATGATAAGACCCCGCGGCATCGGTCAGGGCGAGGAATCGTTCTCCCGTGTCCGGCACGGCGCAGACGACCCTGGCGCCGGACACGGCGAGGTGTTGCGGATCCTCGACCACACCGAACAGCTCGGCTTTCCCTGCCTGGGCCCGGCAGGGTGGAGCGGAGAGCGCGAGAAGGGCAATGGAGACGAGGGCTGCGGTGCGCATGTCTTGTAAGAATATCAATGTCGCGAATACATGACAAGGAGCGCACGCCGGCCATGAGCCTGCGGCACGATACAATCGCGGATAGACATGTCCGAGATTGCCACTCACCTGGCGGCGCTGCGGCGCAAGCGCGGGATTTCCGCCATCCATCTGGCCGCCGCCGCCGGCGTCAGCCGCCAGACCATTTACGCCATGGAGGCGGGCACGTTCATCCCGAACACGGCCGTAGCGCTGCGGCTGGCCCGTGCGCTGGATACCACGGTGGAAGAATTGTTCGCACTGGCGGAGGAGGAGCCGGCGCGGCCCTTGCGCTGCTCGCAGGCCACTCTGCTGCCGGGCTCGGGCGCCGCGCGCGCCGGACAGGCCGTGCAACTCTGCCGCGTCGACAAGCGATTGCTGGCCTGCCCGCCCTCCCCGGTGCCGTGGTATCTGCCGGGCGCGGATGCGGTTGTCGCGGAGCGGCCCGGCCGAGGGGGTAAGGCGCGGGTCGAGATCTTCGAAAGCGAGGCGGATTTCGCGGGCCGCATTCTCGTGGCCGGCTGCGACCCCGGCATTTCCGTGCTGGCGCGCCATGCGCAGCCCGCCGGGGTGGAGCTGGTGCTGGCTCATCGCAACAGCTCGCAGGCGCTCGAATTACTGAAGGAAGGCTCGGTGCACATCGCGGGCACGCACCTGAAGGACGAGACGAGCGGCGAATCGAATCTGCCGCAGATCGGCCGGCTGTTCGCGAAGAACTCGGTTGCGGCGATCGCGTTCGCGGTGTGGGAAGAGGGCATCCTCGCCGCCGCGGGCAATCCGAAGAACATTCGCGGCATCGAGGACCTGGCGCGCGCGGATGTGGCGATCGTGAATCGCGAAAAGGGCGCGGGCAGCCGGGCGCTGCTCGACCGGCACTTGAAGCGCTTGCGCATCCCCGCGGATCGCGTGCGCGGCTACGACCGGCTGGCGCCAGGCCACCTGCCGGCCGCCTGGCAGGTGCAATCCGGCGCGGTCGATTGCTGCCTCGCGACCCGCGCGGCGGCGCGCGCCTTCGGCCTCCATTTCATACCGTTGGCCAGCGAGCGGTACGACCTGGTGATTCGCAAGGAACACCTCGAGCTGCCGCGGGTGCAGAACCTGCTCGACACGCTGGCTCGGTCGGGTTTTCGGCGCGAGCTGGAGGGCTTCGGCGGCTACGACACGCGCGTGGCCGGGCGGCGGGTGCTGTAAACGTGTACTAACCGCCGAGGCGCCGAGGTTTACTTCGGGCTGACTACGTAGTCTTTGAAGTAGCTGGTGCTATCGGTTTTCGACCAGAGGCCCACTTTGCCGGCGACGGGCGCGCGCAGGACCGGATTGTTGGCGGGGAACAGGTCGGCGTTGGGCGGGCCTTTTTTGCCGGCCACGGGCTCGCTGCCGAGCGTGTATTCGAGCGCCAAGGCGCCATCGAGAAATGTCTTGAGGGTGGCGCCGTCCACGTCGAGCTTCAATTCGTGCCAGGCGGCGCGGTCCAGCATGAAGGGCTTGTTGCGGTCGCTGAATCGCACGTTGCGGCGGATGCCGTTGTGGAACTCCCACAGCCCGACGTTGTTTTCCGTGTCGTTGTACCGCACCGCCAGCCAATCGCCGTTCGGCTTGACGTTGAACAGGATTCCAGAAGCGCGGTCGGCCTCGCCACCCACGGTCTTGAACTTGACGCGAATCGTGCCGTTGGAGAAATTGTCGACGCCGCGCAGCACGGCCACCGGATAGTAGGCAAACTGCTTGGCATTGTCCATCAGCTCTTCGTTGCTTGTGCCGTAGAGCTTGCGCGCGGTTTCGAGCAGCAGCCGCGTGGGATTATCCTTGCTCGCGACCCAGGGCCGGCCGTCCACCATGACGACTTTCTCGCCTCCGTCCTCGGCGATCACCCACGTGCCCACCATGGGCTCGAACGCTTTGGGCGCTTTGCCGACTTGCTCCTTGCTCAGGTCGACCTTGATCTCGGCGGCGATCAGAGGGCCACACAGGGCGAACACGGCAAATCCGAAGACGATGGCTTTCATGAGAACCTCTTTTTCACGAGAATAGCGGCGGCCAGGGTCAAGCCGGGGCATAGCGCAAAGAATACCATAGCCGCGCCTTTGGGCTCCGCCGCGAGCGGATGCCCGCGGTAGACCGCGTCGTCGCTCTCTTCTGGCGGCTTCACGCCGGCGAGCGAGTAGATCGCTTCGAGCACGCCCTCCTCGGTAGTGGCGCGGCTGATGGTGTGGCGCCCGCCGAGGGTGTAGCGGATCTCGCCGTAACCGGCGGCAGTCTGCTCGAACAGGCCGATGGAGGTCGCGGAGACATAGCTGACGCGCACATCGGGCAGCAGCCGGCGCAGCTTGGAGAGTGCGCGGTGTTCGAGATCGGAGCGGCGCGGATCTTCGGGCGCGAGATGCACTTCGATCGAGAGCGGCTCGTGAATGCGCAGCAGCGCGCGCTCGTCGGCTTCCGGGAAGGAATTGGCGCGGTTTTCGGACAAATCCCAGCTCGGGCGGGCGAAGCTGCAGGCGTAGATTGCCAGTACAGCGAGTGCGGCGATGCCGGCGGTTTCGATGAGGCGCCGGCGCGCGGTGGCGCCCATGCGGATCCAGACCGCGGCGAGGCCGAGGCCGGTGAGGATCAGGACGAGCGCGATCAGCACGGCGTCCAACGGTACGAGGCCGTGCTGGAATTCGGCGACCAGCGCTTCCGGCGTGTAGCTGGCGGCGCGCTCCGCCCATCCACCCTGCACGGCGGCGAAGAAATTGAGGACCCACGTGCCGACGGTGACCCCGAGGGTGAGGATCGCGGCGGTCGAGGGGTGCTCGGCCACGGCAGCCGCCGCCGCGCCCAGCGCGATCGTCAGCGCGGCGTTCAGAATGTGCCCTCCGGCGAGCGCTGCCAGCTCCGGCGCGTACAGAGTGCCGCCGTAGCTCTTCCAGAGCAGCAGGGCGCTCAGCGGCGGGAGCATGGCGAGAATCCATCCGGCCAACGCCACGATCGCTTTGGCGGCGATGAGTCCGATGGGCGGCATGCCCTGCTGGAGCTCCAGCTTGAGCGCGCCGCTTTGCCGGTCGCCGGCTACCAGGCGGATCGCGACGAAGGGCAGCAGGAACACCGCCGCCAGCTCGCAGGCGCTGAACGTGGGCGCCCAAACGCCGATGAGCGGCGAAAGCGCTTCGCCGACGCCGGCCGCGCCGCCGTTCAGGCCGCTGACTTCGGCGTACGTCCGCATGGCGCTGAGGAACGAGAGGCCGACAACCGGTCCCATGGCCAGGAGCAGCACCCACCAGCCGCGCGAGACCAGCAGATCGCGCCACTCCTTTTCGAGCAGCCAAAGGAAGGGTGCTTTCCGCGAGGGCGCTGCCGGCGAGGGCGCTTTCTGTGAGAGCGCTCTACGTGAGGGCAAGAAACACCTCTTCCAGGCTGTCGAGCGCGCCGGCCGCGCCGCGCGCGGCGGCCTGGGCCGCGAGTTCCGCCACGGTGCCTTCGCCGCGCACGTGGCCGCCGCTGAGCAGCACGAGGCGATCGCAGATGCGGCCCGCGTCGGCGATCTGGTGGATGGAGAGAAAGAGCGTCCGGCCGCGGGCGGCATGGACCCGCAGCGCGGCGGCGACCTCGCGCGTCTGCCGCAGGTCGAGGCCTTCGAACGGCTCGTCGATCAGCAGCGCGGGCTGCGGCGCCAACAATCCGATGCCAAGCAGCGCGCGCTTGCGCTGCCCCTTGGACAACGCGGCGATGGGCCGGCGGAGAAGCGGGCCGAGATCGAGCTGCGCGGTGATTTCCTCGCGCAGGTCGCGCCGCCCGCCGAAGAAGCCGAGGGCGTAATCGATCGCCCAGGCGAGCCGCTGCGCGCCCCACGGCGCGATGCTATCGGGAACGTAGAAGAGCAGGTTGCGCCGCTCCGAGGCGGTGGCCGGGCGGCCGTCGATCCGCAGCGCTCCCGCGTCGCACGGGAGCAGGCCCGCCAGGCATTCGAACAGCGTGGTTTTGCCGGCGCCGTTGGGGCCGATGAGCCCCAGCACCTCCCCGGCGCGCACGTGAAAACTGACGCCGGAGAGGGCGGGGAGCTCGCCGTAGCGTTTGGAAATGCCATCGACCTGGAACATTGCTGTCAAGTATGTAAGGATAGCGTGGCGCGGTGGGGCGGCTTAGGGCGGATCAGGCGATCGATGCCGAACGGAGCGATCACCGCGCACCTGCGGCCGGGATTATGCAGTCTCCGCGATGGCCTGCTTGAGCTGCGCCAGGAGATCGGGGACGATCCTGAAGCGGTCGTATGGCTGCAACGGATTGATGGAATGGTCGGGGCGGGGCGATTTGAACGCCCGACCCCCTGCGCCCAAGGCAGGTGCGCTACCAGGCTGCGCTACGCCCCGACAGTTGAAGCTTCTTTGATTTTAAACCAGGTCCAGCATTTGTGATACCGCACCCGCGGCGCCGCACCCAGGCAGCAGAATTCGAAGCCATCGCGGCAGCGGAAGATTTTCCTCAGAGTTCTGCAACGCGGAGCGGCGTCTCCGGCTCCGTGGTTTTGCGGACGCAATTGCGCAGGGCGCGGCCGAACCCATCAAATCGAATGCTCGTGACGTCGCCATCCTGCAGGCGCACGCCATCCCCGAAGCTGAAGGCGCCCGCGCCCAGGTAGTGGACATGCACATCCCCCGGCCGGCGATGCGCTTCGAACTTGAAGTGGTGGTGCTCCAAATTGGCGAGGGAGTGGGACATCGTCTGTTCCCCGGTCTGAATCCGCTTTTCCCAGATTTTCGCGCCCTTGCGCTCGATCGAGACCTCGCCGGAAACGGAATCGACGCGCCCGGCGAGGATCAATTCCGGGCCGATCGAGCAGGTCCGCAGTTTCGAAGCCGCCAAGTAGAGATAATTGCGCTTCTCGAACTCGTGGTCGGAGAACTCATTGCCGGCGCAGAATCCGATCCGCCGCGGGGCGCCGCTCAAATCGATCAAGTAAACCGCGGCGAGCTCGGCCTCTTCGCCGCCATCGCAGGCAAACGACGGAATGAGCAACGGCTCGTTGTGGCCTCGCAAGATGGTGCCGCAACCCTTATAGAACCATTCGGGCGCGACGCCGATGCAGCCTGCCGCCGGCTTGCCTCCTTCGATGCCCCAGCGGTACAGGCGCATACTGTCGGTCAAGTCTTCCTCCGCGCCGTGCATCGCCTGGCGGTTCTGGGCGCTGGCGATGTGGGTCAGACCGGTCCCGCTGATGAGACAGCGCGCCGGTTCGGAAGGGTGGTCGATGGCGGGCAGGATGCGCCATTCCGATGCACCTGCGTACACGTCGTCATAGCTCAGCTTTTCGCCGGAGAGCTGCCGGCCGATCTCATCGGCGATCCGGCAGCCGGCGGCGGCGCAGGCTTGCGCGATGTGGTAGACCGTGGAATATTCAGCAACGAGCCGCAGCCAGGGCTCGTCAACCAGCGCCAGTCTGCGGCCGTATCGTCCTTGAAGCTGTACCAGGCGGATCATGCGAGTCGCTCCGGAACGTCCAGGTTCTGACCACCACCGTTGCGCGCCGGGAGTTCGGCCGCGCGCAGAATCCGCAGGGCATCGGCGGCCGCTATCCCGTGGTAGTCTCCACGGCTGGTATTCCAGAAATGCTGGTGGCTGTCGACCCTCATTGGCTCACTTGATATTCGCACAGGCGGTCTGATGGCGGTTGAATAGGGATTCACCAGACGCGCTCGGGGTCGCGGGGATCCGCGCCGGTTCCGGATTACCGCCGCGCGCGGTGCCGCTCGGTCTCTTTTCGCAGCATGCCGAGCAGACGGCGCATGCCCTTCGCCCAATCGGGAAACAGGTCCACGTACTGATACTCGCGCTGGATGGCGCGCGGAACGCGGCAGCCGTCCAACCGCACCGGGACGATGAAGATTTCGTCCAGCGGAATCTCCCGCGCACAGTCGAGCGCATACCGGATCTCCGCCTGGAAACCGCCCTTCTTGCGGACGGAGTTCTCCGAAAAGCAAGCCACAAAAAAGTCGGCGCTTTCGATGGCCCCTTCGATCGCGCGCGGCCAGTTCTGCCCCGGCAGCAGCTTCCGGGTGTCCATCCAGGGCGCAAAGCCGGCCGCTTCCAGCGCTTCGTAGAGGCGTTCGGCGTGCGGCCGGTCCTCGACCACATACGCCAGGAACACCCGCGGGAGGCGGCGCGGTTCGAAGCGGAAGACGTGCCGGGCATCGGGATAGAACACGCCGAGGCCGTCGATTTCCACGGCGCTGCCGGCCGCGAGCCCGCGCATCACCACCTGCGCTACCTGTTCGGCCCACCCCGGCTCGGTCATTCCCGCTCTCCCTTGAGGGGCTCGAATGCCACCTTACCGTCTGTGCCGTTCTTGAACCGGCCCAGGCCCGGCAGGGACGCCGTGCGCCCCTGCCGCAGGTTCTGCAGAATCTGCCGTACCACGCGATCGAGGCGGTCGGCCGCTTCCGCTTCGCTGAGTCCGGCCGAACGCGCCATCCGCTTTGCGATTTCCCGCTTCTTCATGGCGGTTCGAATCTAGCAGACCGTCACCGTAATACGCCGCCCGTGTCCGCGCCATCGGTTGCCAACCGGTTCTGCAAAAGGAACTTCGCCGCCGAAAATATTTTTCGATCCGATGTGAATGGCAGATGAAATGATTTTAATTACGGTTTAAGCGATAGTTCATCTGCGGTTCGCTATGATAGCCGCAGACGAAAAGATCGTCGTATCTCAAAAGGATCCTTAAAGGAGAAGCGCAATGAAGAAACTGATGACGCTGATGCTTGCCGTGTCGTTCATGAGCGCCACGGTCGCCACCGTGTTCGCCCAGGACCAGCCCAAGCAGGAAACCCCCAAGAAGGGCAAAAAGGGCGGCAAGAAGAAGAAGGAAGAGACCCCCAAGAAGGAAGGCAGCCGCTAAGCTGTTTCCCCAACGTTTATGGGAAGCCGCGTAGCACCCGCTGCGCGGCATCCCCGTTTTCCCATTGCCCCCTCTCCTCTCCTCCGAAGTTGTAGACCCCGTTTCCTGCCTCGTACCGGACCCCTCTCCGATCCGCTCTGTGACCGCTCCTGTAACCTTCCCGGTCCACCCAACGCCCCATTGATATTCGCCTGAACCTCCAACGGGATTACATATGAAGTCGTTCCATTTCATTCTTTTAGCCGCGGCCGCGCTCACTGGCGCGGCTTGGGCGCAGACCTCCAGCCATGTCCCCGGGACGGTCGTCTCCGTCGACGCCAAGGCTGGCCAAGTCGTGGTGAAAACGGATAAGGGCGAGAGCCTCACCTTCACAACGACGGAACGAACCCAAATTCTGCACGCCCTGCCGGGCGTCACCGACGCCAAGCAGTGGACCAAAGTAACGGTCGGCGACATCAACTCAGGCGATGAGATCGTCGCGTACTACCGCGGCTCCGTCGATGCGAAACCGCTGCTCGCCACCACGCTGGTCCTACGCACCAAGGCCGACCTCAATCAGATCGCACAAAAGGAACTGGAAGATTGGAAGAAGCGCGGCTCGACGGGCATCGTTTCGGCGGTCGATCCGGCCGCTAAGACCATCACGCTCAAGGCAGGGCAGCGCACTCTTACGGTGCAGTCGGACGAGAAAACCCAATTCAAGCGCTATTCGCTCGATTCTCCCAAGCCGGCGGATGCCAAGCCGAGCAGCCTGGCCGAGGTGAAGGCCGGGGACCAGGTGAACGTGCTGGGAAACAAGAGCGCGGATGGGAGCACGGTGGCCGCCGAGGTCGTCTACGCGGGCAGTTTCCGCCAGATTGCTGCGACGATTGTCGCCGTCAACCCCGCCACTAATGAGATCGAAGTGCGCGACCTTGCGGACAAGAGCAAGAAGCCACAGCCGCTCTTCATCAGGATTACCGCCGACACCACCATGAAAAAGCTGCCCGAACAGATGGCGGCGATGCTGGCCCGCCGTTACCAGGGCGGGCGCGGCGGCGCTGGAAACGGCGCGGAAGGCCGTGGAGCCGGGCCGGGCGGCGGCATGGGCCGCAATGGATTCGGCGGCGGAGCCGAAGGGCGGGCGATGGGCGGCGGACGGGGCGGCGATATCGGCGCCATGCTGGACCGTTTGCCCGCGATACCGATCACGGAATTGAAGCCGAAGGACGCCATCATGGTTTCCACCACGATGGGTAGCGATCCGAGCAAGGTCACCGCCATCATGCTGCTGGCGGGAGTCGAACCCGTCCTTACCGCGGCTCCCACCGCTACCCGCGACATTATGAGCGGGTGGAACCTGGGCGGCGGGGGTGGCGGCGGCGAGGGCCAATAACGAGTTATCGGGCCGGGGCGCCCCTGCACGGTCCTTGGAAGCGGGTAGAAAGAAAAGAAGAGGATACATGTTCAAGCTGGAACGGATTTTCTGTCTTATTTTTGCGGCCGCGTTGGCAGTCTCTGCGGCCTTTGCGCAGGCCGGCACCGGCACCATTAAAGGCGTGCTGACCGATAATTCCGGCGCTGTGATTCCCGCTGCGGTGATTACGGTCAACGGACCAGGCGGGTTTTCGAAGGGCGTGCAAACCCAGGCGGATGGCAGTTACTCGATGGTCGGCCTGGCGCCAGGGCAATACACGATCCACGTGGCCTTTCCCGGTTTCGGCGTGGTCGATAAGCCCGTCACCGTGAACGCCGGCGCCACCGTGCAGATGCCGATCCAGTTGGTGGTGAGCACGGAAAAGCAGGAAGTGACGGTGCAGGAGCAGGCCGGCCCCATGGTGAGCGTGGAGCCGGATAACAACGCCACCGCGCTGGTGATCAAGGGCGAAGACCTGCAGGCGCTGCCGGATGATCCCGACGACCTGGCCGATGCGCTGCAGGCGCTGGCCGGTCCGGCAGCCGGCCCCGGCGGCGGCCAGATCTACATCGACGGCTTCAGCGGCGGCCAGCTTCCACCCAAGGAATCGATCCGCGAGATCCGCGTCAACCAGAATCCTTTCTCCGCCGAATTCGATCGCCTCGGCTTCGGCCGCATCGAGATCCTGACCAAGCCCGGCTCGGACAAGCTGCGCGGCGCGATCATGTTTAACGACACCGACGCGGCTCTCGATTCGCGCAATCCCATGGCCAGCAACAAGCCGGATTACCACAACCGGATGTGGAGCGCGAACGTGGGCGGCCCGCTCGGCAAGAAGGCCTCCTATTTCTTCGATTTCAACCGGCGGGATATCGACGATAACTCGATCACGCACGCGGTGTATTTCGACCCCACGGCTCTGATCGAGCGCAGCGTCAATACCGCCATCACCACCCCCAGCGCTTTCACCAACTTCTCCCCGCGCGTCGACTACCAGTTGAGCACCAACAATACCCTCACGGTGCGGATGGAAGAGCGCTACAACTCGCACGACAACTTGGGATTCGGCGGAACTTACCTGCCGCCGGGGCTCACCTCCGGGCCGTTCCCCAATGCGCGCGCTTACAACAACAGCGGCAACGGCCAGAACCTGATGATTACGGAGACCGCGATCCTGAGCCCCAAGGTCGTGAATGAAACCCGCTTCCAGTTCACCCGCAACCACAGCATGACGGAGGGCAACCTGGTGCCGAGCCTCAACGTTGCCGGAGCGTTCGCCACCGGCGGCAACGGCATGGGCGACACGCACGACCTCTCCCGCCATTTCGAACTGCAAAACTATACCAATATCCTGCGCGGCCGCCACACCTTCCGTTTCGGCGTGCGCGTGCGCCGCGAAGGCGACCAGAGCAATCAGCCGAACGGGTTTAATGGCTCGTTCACCTTCCTCGGCGGGCTGGCGCCCGTGCTCAACGCGCAGAACCAGATCGTCACGGATGCGAACGGCAACCCGGTCACCACCACGCTGACCTCCCTGCAGCAGTACGAGCGCAACCTGCAACTGGCCGCGGCCGGTTTGAGCGAGGCACAGATCCAGGCGCTCGGCGGCGGGCCTTCGCGCTTCAGTATCCAGAGCGGCATTTCCTACATCAGCATGGTCCGGTGGGACGGCGCGCCATTCATTCAGGATGACTGGCGGATCAAGCCGAATTTCACGCTCAGCCTCGGCCTGCGCTACGAGGTGCAGACGCTGGTGAGCGATCACCGCGACTGGGCGCCGCGCCTTGGCTTTGCCTGGGCGCCGGGCAGCGCCAAGAACGGCCGGCAGAGGACGGTCATCCGCGGCGGTTTCGGCATCTTCTACGATCGCATCGGGTTCGGCGATTTCGAGGCCGCCGCGCTGAACAACGGCATCAACCAGTTGCAGTACACGGTTTACAACCCGACCTTCTACCCGAATCTTCCGCCGCTTTCCACGCTGAATCCCGGCCAGAATGCGATCTACCGGATCGACCCACGGCTGCGCGCCGATTACAGCATGCAGACCGCCATCGGCGTGGAACGGCAACTGCCTCACAACACCACGGTCGCGATCACCTACACGAACAACCGTGCCGAGCACCTGGCGCAGACGGTGCCCGTCAACACGCCGCTGCCCGGCACGTTCAACCCGCTGCTGCCGCTCAGCGCCACCAACGGCGTGTTCCCGTACGGCTATTCGGCGGGCAATATCTGGCAGTACGAATCCGGCGCTTACATGCGGATGAGCATCATCATGATGAACTTCAACACGCAGTTCAGCCGCCGGGTGTCACTGTTCGGCAACTACTCCTACAACACGGCCAAGGACCTGCCCGGCTCGCCGACCGATCCCTACGATTTCGCCCTGGACTACGGCCGGTCGAGCTATGCCCGCAAGAACAACTTCCAGTTGACCGGCTCGGTCATCGGCCCGCAGAACATCCGCTTCGCTCCGTTCGTGACGCTGCGCTCCGGCGCACCGTACGATGTGCTGGCCGGCACCGATATCTTCGGCGATACCGAGACCAACGTGCGCGCGGGTCTGGCGCCTCCCGGAACCACCTGTGCCGGATTCACCGGTAACAATGTGGTCCGCGCGGGCGATACCGTGTGCTCGCCCTACGGTGTGTTCACAAGCAATGTGAGCGCCACGAATCTGAGCAACCTGGTGGCCCGCAACTATCTCACGATGCCGGGCCTGTTCTCGATGAACCTGCGCGTCTACCGCGTGTTCGGCTTCGGCCCGATCGCCGGCAACCGCGCCCAGCCGGGTGACCGCGGCGGCCCCGGTGGTGGGCCCGGCGGCTTCGGCGGTCCCGGCGGCGGCCCGGGCGGCGGCCGTGGCGGCCCCGGCGGTCCCGGCGGCGGTATGCGCATGGGCGGCGGCGGCCGCGGCGGTTTCGGCGGCTTCGGGGGCGGCAGCACCGAGCACCGCTTCAACGTGACGTTGAGCGCCCAGTTCGAGAATCTCCTGAACCACTTCAACCCCGGTGGTTATCAGGGCGTCATCACCAATCCGTTTTTCCTGCAGCCGACCTCGGTCAGCACCGGCTTCGGCGGCGGGCCGGGCGGTGGCGGCGGCGGATCGGCGGCCAACAACCGGCGCGTGACCCTCGGACTTCGTTTCCAGTTCTGAACACCGGGGATTGGGGCCGGGCGGCAGGAATGCTCCGGCCCCAATCCCACCCCCAATGATCCTCCACCCCCCTCCCTGTCGTACAATCTCTGTTTGAACATCTCCGTCAAAGGCGAATACGCCTTGCAAGCCATCTTCGATCTCGCGTCGCAGCCGGCGGGCGAGCCGGTCAAGATCGCGGAAATTGCACGGCGGCAGCGCATTCCGCAGAAGTTTCTGGAACTGATCCTGGCCAGCCTCAAGCAGGGCGGGTTCGTCGAATCGCGTCGCGGCGCCGAAGGCGGATACCTGCTGGCTCGTCCTGCGGAGTCGATCACGGTGGGGGACATTCTCCGTTACGTGGAAGGGCCGATGCAAGGCCGCGCCCGCCAGCGGCGGAAAGCCGACACGCCCTTTACCGCCATGTGGGACGATGTCGACCGCGCGGTCTCCGCCATTGTCGACCGCACGACTTTTGCCGAGCTCGTGGCGCGCTGGGCCGAGAGACAGAACCGGTTCGTGCTGAACTGGGAGATTTGAGTTGGCCGTTTTCGATGACAGCTCGTATAGCCTGGGGCGCACACCGCTGGTCCGCCTGAATCGCGTGGTCAACGGCGCGCGTGCCGTGGTCCTGGCGAAAGTAGAAGGCCGCAACCCCGCTTTTTCGGTGAAGGACCGCATCGGTGCGTCGATGGTGTGGGACGCCGAGAAACGCGGCCTCCTCAAACCGGGCAAGGCGCTGATCGAGCCGACCAGCGGCAACACCGGCATTGCGCTGGCCTTCGTGGCCGCGGCACGCGGCTATCCCATCACCCTCACCATGCCGGAGATGATGTCGGTGGAGCGGCGACGGGTCCTGGAGTTGCTCGGTGCGAATCTCGTGCTTACGGAGGGCACCGAGGGAATGGGTGGCGCGATCGCCAAGGCCGAGGAGATCCTCGCTTCCGATCCGGATCGATACGTCATGCTGCAGCAGTTCCGCAATCCCGCGAATCCGGAGATTCACGTGCGCACCACGGGCCCCGAAATCTGGGACGATACCGGGGGCGCCATCGACGTGCTGGTAGCCGGGGTCGGCACCGGCGGCACGATCAGCGGCGTATCGCGCTATCTCAAGAAAGTGCGCGGCCGGCAGATTCTTTCGGTCGCGGTCGAGCCGGCTGCCAGCCCCGTGATTTCGCAGCGGCTGGCGGGCCGCCCGATACGCCCCGGCCCGCATAAGATTCAGGGCCTCGGCGCTGGCTTTATCCCGGATACGCTGGATCTTTCGATGGTGGACCGCGTCGAGTTGGTCTCGAACGAAGAGGCCATCGAGATGGCGCGCCGCCTCTCCCGCGAGGAAGGCATCCTGGCGGGGATCTCCTCGGGAGCGGCTGCGGCAGCGGCGGTCCGCCTCGCCGGCGAACCGGAGTTTGCGGGCAAAACCATTGTGACCGTGTTTCCGGACCTGGCCGAGCGCTATTTGAGCACAACCCTCTTCGAGTAATCGGAACTCAGTGGGAAGGAGTAGCGGGCGCGTTGGGTGATAGGGGTGAGTGCGCCCGCTGTCGTAACGGGGATATACCAGAAAGACGCCATTGCGATCGGCCGTGGTTACCCGGCGACTAATAGCTCTTTCGAGCTATAGGGTACCGATTCGGGCAGGAAAGACGGGCGGCCGGACCGATTCCGCCCTCCAGCCCAGCAGGAATTCCACAGCCGGTCCGCACACGCGGCCCTGGCACGGCCCCATGCCGCAGCGGGTCTGCAGCTTGGCTTCGCGCCATCCGCGGAACTGGCGCAGCCGCCCAAGCGGGACGTCTTCGCAGCGGCAGACGAGAGTTTCCGGCGCCGGTAGGGCCTTCAGCTCTTCCCGTAGCCTGAAGGTCTCTTCGAGGGTGCGGGCGAAGCGGGCATATCGAGCCCGGCGGGCAAAGAGGCGGCGGGCGCGTTCGGGCTGGCCGGCGGCGGCATAACCGGCGATCGCTCCTTCAACCTGGGAAAGCTCCAGGCCGCCGATTCCGGTGACTTCTCCGGCGGCGTAAACGCCTGGCGCGCGTGTTTCCTGGAATTCATCGACGGACGCGCCGCCGGCGAGCAGCGCCGCCAATTCCACGTTGGGCACGAGGCCGAAGCCGCAGGCCAGGTAGTCGCAGGGCTCCGTCCAGGTGCGGCTGCCGCGCCGAAGCGTGACGGCGCCGGGCGCCGCCGAAACGGGCCAGCAGCCGGTGAGATAGCGGACGCCCGCTCGCAGGCGAATCGCATCGAGCATCTTGCCGGGGTGCCCCGCCAGGGTGAAGGCGAAGCGCCGGATCGCGGCCCCATCGGCCTGCTCTGCGACCAGCGCAATCCGCGCGCCGCGATGGCGGAGATAATCGGCGACCGCCAGCAGCAGCGGACCGCTGCCGGCCACCACGATCCGTTTGCCCGCGATCGGCATGCCGGATTTCACCAGCGCCTGCAGACCGCCCGCGCCGGCGACGTGCGGGAGCGTCCAGCCCGGAAACGGCACCCATCGCTCGCGCGCTCCGGTGGCGAGAATCAGCTTGCCGTATCCCAGCTCGAAGGCGGAATCGAAGGTTTCGAGCGTGAGCCGGCCCGGCGACGGAGCGGCTACGATGCGTGCGCCGCAGATCAGCTTGACGCTCGGGGGCAGGCCGCCGGCCCGCTCTGCCTGGCCGCGCCAGATCTGGCCGCCCGGGGTGGGATTATCGTCCACGATCCCGACCGAAGCGCCGCTTTCTGCCGCCGCGCGTGCGGCCGCCAGGCCGGCGGGTCCGGCGCCCGCGATCACGATGCCGTACTCAATCATCGCTGCGGACCTCCATCCTCAGGCGGCACGGAAGCGGGCAGCTCCGGACTTGTGGGCGGCGGATGTAGCGCGGCCCGCGCCGCACGCCAGGGAGCCTGGCGGCGGGTGCTGCGGCGGCTCGCGGCGGCCGGCCGTGGCGCGTCCGCGCCGCATACCGGGGCGGACAGCCGAGGGAGTGCCGTGGCGAGCGGGCAAGGCATAGGCCTGCCCCATACAGGATCCGCATGCCGAACTCAGTCATCCGTGCGGACCTCCATCCCCGGACGGCACGGCATCTGGCAGCTTCGCACGTGCGGGCGGCCGTCCACGGTGACACGGCATTCGAAGCAGATGCCCATGCCGCAGAGCGGACCGCGCGGCTCGCCGGAAACGGAGCGCCGGAATCGCGTCTCGCCGGCCATCGACACGGCAGCCGAAACCATCGCGCCCTCGGGCACTTCGACGGGCCGTCCGTTCACTTTGACGGTCAATGCGCCTCCTGTTTGCGCCCGGGCAGATAGGGTTCGGCAGGGATTGCCGTCGCGCGCCCGCAAATCTGCGCCGCCACCAGTTGGCCGGTGGCCAGCGAAGTGGTAATCCCGAGGCCCTCGTGCCCGGTGGCGAGGTACAGGCGCGGGTCCGCTGTGGGGCCGATCAGCGGTAGCTTATCCGGCGTGGCCGCACGGAAACCGGTCCAGGTGCGGATGGCGGTGAGCGCCGCCAGCTCCGGCATGTA
>Ga0209062_1001526_pt1 | contig 39651 bp, 32 predicted proteins | sample Coa_R2_2_FD_187158 | JGI IMG/M metagenome (GOLD analysis project Ga0209062, IMG submission 187158) | Surface soil microbial communities from Centralia Pennsylvania, which are recovering from an underground coalmine fire - Coalmine... | ecosystem: Environmental > Terrestrial > Soil > Unclassified...
GAGTTGTCTGCCGCGCGCCATGTATGCACATTTTGCGAGAAGTGCATACTCGCTTCTTCCCCTGGCTTGTCCTGGCATTGGCCGTCGCGTCGGAGGCGCGGGCACAGGCGCCGCCGACCGGCGCCTCCGTCGTGCTGCCGGCCGTCACGGTCACGGCACCCGCCGATCTGGAAAGGCAGCCCACGGACGCAGCGTCCGAGCAGCGCATTTCCGGCGAGACGCTGAACACGCGGCCCGTCACCCGACCGGCGGAGATCCTGGAGGCGGTGCCGGGGCTGATCGTCACCCAGCACTCGGGTGAGGGGAAGGCGAACCAGTACTTCCTGCGCGGCTTCAACCTCGACCACGGCACGGACATCGGCATCTGGCTGGACGGCATGCCGATCAACATGCGCACGCATGCCCATGGACAGGGTTATTCCGACCTCAACTTCATGATCCCCGAGCTCGTCGACAACGTGCTGCTGCGCAAGGGGCCGTATTGGGCGCAGGAAGGCGACTTCTCGTCGGCCGGCGCGATCCATATTTCATACGCGGACCGGCTGGAGAAGAAGCTGCTGTCGGCGACGGCCGGCAGCTTCGGCTTCTGGCGCGGCCTCGCGGCGGGATCGACGACGCTCGGCCAGGGCACGCTCACCGGCGCCGGCGAGATCGTGCGCTACGACGGGCCGTGGGACATCCCCGATGCGGTCCGCAAGTACAATGGCGTGCTGCGCTACAGCGAAGGCACGGTCGACGATGGCTTCGCCCTGACCGGCATGGCGTACACCAACTCATGGCACTCTACCGACCAGGTCGCCCTGCGCGCGGTCGACCAGGGCCTGATCGGCCGCTTCGGCACGCTCGACCCGACCGACGGCGGCGACAGCCAGCGCTATTCGTTGTCGGCACGCTGGAGCCGGTCGGACGAGCGCACGCATGACCGGATCGAGGGCTATCTCGTCTATTCCACGCTCAATCTCTACAACAACTTCACGTACTTCCTGAACGATCCGGCGAACGGCGACCAGTTCCAGCAGGCCGACAAGCGCTTCCTGATGGGCGTCAACGCAAGCCGCAGCCTCAAGCACAGGGTCGCGGGCTTCGACGCCGAGAGCCTGTTCGGCGTGCAGGTCCGCCACGACATCATCGACCTCGGCCTGTTCAACACCGTGCAGCGGGTGCCGACCTCGACCATCCGCACCGATCATGTGAACGAGACCAGCGTCGGCCTCTACGTCGAGGAAAAGGTGAAGTGGAACGGCTGGCTGCGCTCGACCCTCGGCCTGCGCGGCGACCTCTACTGGGCAACCGACGACAGCAGCCTGGCCGGCAATTCGGTGCAGACGACGGCCTTCCTGCCGCAACCCAAGCTCGGCCTGGTCTTCGGGCCGTTCGGCAAGACGGAATTCTACGTGAATGCCGGAATGGGCTTTCACTCGAACGACGTACGCGGCGTTGCGCAGAACGTGCCGCTCCTGGTGCAGTCGCGCGGCGCGGAGATCGGTGCGCGCACCCAAGCCATCCGCGGTCTCGATTCCACCCTGGCGATCTTCATCCTCGATTTCGATTCGGAGCTCACCTTCAACGGCGATGCCGGCGACACCTCGCCCAACCGGCCGAGCCGGCGCGTCGGCGTCGAATGGGCGAACCGCTATCGCCCGACGAGCTGGGCGATGCTTGACGCCGACTTCGCCTACACCTATGCGCGCTTCAAGGACGACGGCAACCCGGTCGGCAACCTCATTCCCGCGGCGCCCGCCGCGGTCGCTTCGGCCGGGATCACCCTGGGCGAGGATGTCGGCTGGTTCGGTGCGCTGCGCTGGCGCTACTTCGGCGCACGGCCGCTGATCGAGGACGGCAGCGTCTATTCCGGCGCGACCTCGCTGTTCGACGCGCGCCTGGGCTACGCTTTCGAGAACGGACTGAAGCTCACGCTCGACGCGCTGAACCTCTTGAACACCCGGGCCGACCAGATCGACTACTACTACACCTCGCGTTTGCCAGGTGAGCCGCTGGCCGGCGTCAACGACGTGCATTTCCATCCGGTCGAGCCGCTCGCGGTGCGCTTCACCGTGGCGAAGGCGTTCTAACGATCGGAAAGCTTGCGCGCGTGCCGGGCGAGCCGCTTCGCCCACAGCCGCTGCTTGCCCAGTTCCGGCAATCCGACCGAACCGCACTTTTCGCAGCGGAAGCGGGCGCCCGCGATCGGCCGGTCCAGGCTGGGCGCGTTGCCGTCGATCAGGCGCCGGTGGTTGCAGTTGGGACAGGTGACCTCGATCTCCAGCTGCTCCTGGGCAAGCTGGCCGAAGGTCATGCGCGGTCTGCCGAGCGCCATGTTTTAGACATGGTTCACCGGCCGATGGTCCGCAAGAAGGCCGGGAACTACCCCGCCGGCCGGGACGTTGATTCCATGCACGGGCGTGAGCACCCGTGTCCTGACAGAGCAGAGCCCGTCCCGTCGTCTCCCCCGCGGGGCGGGCTTCTTTGTCCGGGGCGGGCGACCGGTCACCCGAACCAGGAAGTGTCGCGGCTCTTCTTGCCGTAGTGGCGTTCGTGATCCGCCGGGCGACCTTCCTTGCGGGGCGCCTGTGACTGCGGATTGGCGGACGGGGCGACCTGAAGCGCCTGCTGCCCGAGGGGCGTGATCTTCCAACCCTCGGGCGTCTCGTCGATCAGCTTGTACAGCGCCAGCCGGCCACGGATCGCCGTCGGCAGGTTCCGGTTGGCACCGTGCAGCAGCAAGTCCTCGAGCACGGCCCTCTCAGCGTCGCTCAGGCTGGGGAAGATCATGGCCTACGAACGCCGGGGGAGCGAACGCGGTTGCAGATGTGGGCGTCGGAACGCCTCTCAACCCCCAGATTTACGCCGCCTTCTCGACCACGCCGATATACGGTAGCCCACGGAAGCGGTGCGCCCAGTCGAGCCCGTAGCCGACCAGGAACTCGTCGCCGGCGCGGAAGCCGGTGAAGTCGGCCTCCAGCGGCGCCCGCCGCTTGTGCGGCTTGTCGAGCAGGGTGCAGATCCAGACGCGGTGCGCGCCGCGCTCCTTCATCAGGTTCTTGGCGAAGGAGAGCGTCAGTCCCGATTCGAGAATGTCGTCGACCAGCAGCACGTCGCGGCCGCGCACATCGTCGACGATGTCGCGCACGATGCGTACGTTGCCGGTCGTTTGCGTGCCCGTCCCGTAGCTGGAGAGCGTCACGAAGTCCATCGACCAGTTGGCGCCGGCGCGGCTCAGCGCCCGGATCAGGTCGGCGGCGAACACGAAGCTGCCCTTCAGCACCGACACGACCAGCGTGTCGGCCGGCAGCTTGGCGGCGAGATCAGCCGCCATCTCGTCGACCCGGGCGGCGATTTCGGCAGCGGAGAAGCGGATCGCGACGTGCGGACGGTCGGGAATCTGACCGGTCATCACTCGACCGTCGGCACGATGTCGGTGGTGCCTGCCGGCGGATTCTCCAGGACCTGGCTGAAGCTGGCGCGGCCGCCGGGCGGCAGCGGTCCCTCGACCATCGGGAAGGAGCGCTCGCCCAGGACTTCCTCGTGGCGCCTGAAGGTGATGCGCAGCACGGTGGTCGAGCCCGGCGCGCGCCCGTTGTTCACCAGCTGGCCGCGCACGACGAAGTGGCCGTCGACCGCGTCGATCGAGCTGTTCGAAAGGTCGATCTCGATCTGTGGCCGCGCCTCGGAGGCGGCCGGTGGGCGCGCCGCCGGCTCATTGGCGGCGCTGTGCGTGTCCGACGATGCCGGGACGCGGCTCGCAGTGGCGACTCGCGCCGGCGCCGGCTCGAAGGCTCGAGCCTCGCGGGACATCATGGCGACGATCTGGGTGTGGAAGGCGAACAGCACGGCGAGCAGCGCCAGCAAGACGATACCGACGGCGACGCGCCGCCAGGGGAAGGCGGGCTTGGGCGGGATGACGGCGGGCAGCGATGCCCCGGTCGTGGTCGGCCGGATCACCAGTTCCGGTGCGGGGGCCGGACCCTCGACCTTCTGATGCCACTGATGATGGCAGCGCGCGCACTCGACCGTGCGACCCGCAGGGCCGATCTTCAGCGGGTCCACGGCATAGCGCGACCGGCAATTTGGGCAGGTGACGACCATGACTACCGGGAGCGGGCTTCACACCACATAAGCTTGCTGTTCGGCGGACATTAGGCCACCAATACTGGTCTAACAAGGATGACAACCGTTCTCTGGCTGCGTTCGCTCGCGTTCAATGTCGGCTGGTATCTCGGCACCGCGGTGATCGCGATCGCGGGCCTGCCGCTGTTGTTGGCGCCCCGCCGCTGGGTCGTGGCCTGGGCCAGGCTGTGGATAGTCTTCGTGCTGTGGTGGCTGCGCGTGACGGTCGGGCTTACGCACCGCGTCGTGGGGCGGGAGAATTTGCCGGCCGGCCCCGCGATCCTTGCCTGCAAGCATCAGTCGAGCTGGGAGACGCTCTCCTTCACCCTGTTGTTCGACGACATAGCCATCGTGCTGAAGCGGGAACTGCTGTTCATCCCGGTCGTCGGCTGGGCGATGGCGCGGGCGGGCAACATTGCCGTGGCGCGCGGCGATGGCGCCGCGGCGCTGCGCGGGCTGGTGAAGCAGGCGAAGGCGGCGATCGCCGAGGGCCGATCGATCGCGATCTTTCCCGAGGGTACCCGGGTGGCGCCGGGCGACAGCAAGCCCTACCAGGTCGGCACCGCCGCGCTCTACCGCCAGCTCGGCGTGCCGGTGGTGCCGATGGCGCTGAACTCCGGCCTGTTCTGGGGTCGCCGCAAATGGATCAAGCAGCCAGGCGTGCTGACCCTCGAGATCCTGCCTCCGATCCAGCCGGGCCTGTCGCGCGAGGCCTTCATGCAGACGCTGCAGGAGAGGATCGAAGGCGCGACCGCGCGGCTGGTAGAGAACCCGCAGGCTTGACCCGGCTCGAAACCGGAGCCACGTGAAGAGCATGCCTCGCTTGGGCTATGCCTTCGCCATCGCCGTTGTGGCGTGCGCTGCGACCTATGTCTTGTGGGGCGCGCTGCTCTTCGTGGCCGCCAGTGTTGGCCGCTGAGACAAGAACGAAAAAAGAACACTTGTTGAAAACACCAATCCGGGCCTATCTTTAGAGGATGGATTGGGCGCCGATTTCCCAGCGCATCTGGGACATGAAATACCGGTTCCGCGATGGCTCGGGAGGCGGCGACGCCGACCTGGAAGGCACGTGGTGGCGGGTCGCCCGTGCCTTGGCCGCGGCCGAGCGCGATTCGGAAACCTGGGCCAGTCGCTTCCACGAGGCGCTGCAGGGCTTCAAGTTTTTGCCCGCGGGAAGAGTGATCGCCGGGGCCGGCACCGGCCGCACGGTCACGCTGTTCAACTGCTTCGTCATGGGCAGCATCCCCGACGACATGGCGGGCATCTTCGAGAACGTGAAGGAAGCCGCGCTGACCATGCAGCAGGGCGGCGGCATCGGCCATGACTTCTCGACCCTTCGGCCGATGGGTGCGCCGGTGAAGGGCGTCGGCGCCGACGCCTCGGGCCCGCTCTCCTTCATGGACGTGTGGGATTCGATGTGCCGCACCATCATGAGCGCCGGCTCCCGCCGCGGCGCGATGATGGCGACCTTGCGCTGCGACCATCCCGACATCGAGGCCTTCGTCGACGCCAAGCGCGACCCCAAGCGGCTGCGCATGTTCAACGTCTCGGTGCTGGTCACCGACGCCTTCATGCAGGCGGTGAAGGACGACGGCGATTGGAACCTCGTGTTCGGTGGCAAGGTCTACAGGACGCTGAAGGCGCGCGCGCTGTGGGAGCGCATCATGCGCGCGACGTACGACTGCGCCGAGCCGGGCGTGATCTTCATCGACCGCGTGAACAAGCGAAACAATCTTTACTATTGCGAATCGATCCAGGCGACCAATCCGTGCATCACCGCGGAGAGCTGGGTGCATACGGCGGACGGTCCACGGCAAGTGGTGGATTTGCGGGGGCAGCCGTTCCTCGCCCGGATTGACGGCAAGGATTTCGCGAGCGGTCCCGAAGGCTTCTTCGCGACGGGCTCGAAGCCGGTGGTCAGGCTTCGGACGAAGGAAGGTTATGCCCTGCGTCTCACGACCGATCATCGTGTGCGCAAGGTCAAGCAGTTGACCCGGTGGACTAAGGAATTCGAATGGATTGCTGCCGGCGAGCTTCGCTTCGGCGACAAGGTCGTCCTGCACGACCATCGCGAGGCGCCACGATGGCAGGGCGCACGGACGGAGGCGGAAGGCTATCTGCTCGGCTTGCTGTTGGGTGACGGCACGCTCAAGGAAGACAAGGCGGTTCTCAGCGCGTGGCGACCGGCTCAAGTGGCCAACGGCGAGAATGCTTGCGTCGGCGTGGACGGCGTCATGGAGGCGGCGTTGGCAGCGGCGCGGACGCTGCCACATCGAACGGATTTCGTCGGGTGGATCGAGGTCAAAGGCCGCAACGAATGGCGCCTGTCGCTGGGGGCCGTGAAGGCGCTGGCGCGTGACATGGGCATGGCGCCAGGCCGCAAGACGATCACCCCTGAGGTCGAAAAGACGTCGTCGGAGTTCCATCGCGGCCTGCTGCGCGGACTGTTCGATGCCGATGGATCAGTCCAGGGCACGCAAGCCAAGGGGGTCAGCATCCGCCTCGGCCAGAGCGATCTGCTCATGCTCGAGGCCGTGCAGCGTATGCTGTTGCGCCTCGGCATCGTATCGTCGCTCTATTGCGATCGCCGCCCAGCCGGACAACGGCTGATGCCGGACGGCAAGGGTGGAGCGCGCCTCTACGACCATGCGGCTCAGCACGAGCTGGTGGTTGCCGGCGAGGGCGTCGGGCTCTTCGCTGAGCGGATCGGCTTTGCCGACCGCGACAAGGCCTGTCGCCTCAAGACGCTGTTGACTGGCTACCGTCGAAAGCTAAACCGCGAGCGGTTCGTGGCAGAAGTCGAAGGGATCGAACCGGACGGCGAAGCCACCGTCTATGACGTCCGGATCCCAGGCATCAATGCCTTCGATGCCAATGGCCTCTACGTTCATAATTGTGGCGAGCAGCCGTTGCCTCCATACGGCGCGTGTCTGCTCGGTTCGATCAATCTCGGCGCGCTGGTGAGGGATCCTTTCACGCCGCAGGCCAAGCTCGACATCGAGGCGTTTGAGAAGGTGGTGCCGCTCGCCGTGCGCATGCTGGACAACGTGATCGACGTGTCCCGCTTCCCGCTGCCGGCGCAGGAGCGCGAGGCCAAGGCCAAGCGTCGCATCGGGCTCGGCGTCACCGGCCTCGCCGATGCGCTGATCTTCTGCGGCGTGCGCTATGGCTCGACGGAAGCCGTGCGGCTCACACGCCAATGGCTTGCCGCGGTGCAGCGGCTTTCCTATCTCGCCTCAGCCGATATCGCCGCGGAGAAGGGCAGCTTCCCGCTCTATGACCGCGCCCGCTATCTCGCCGGCGAGACGGTGAAGGCGCTGCCCGAGGAAGTGCGCTCGGCGATCGCACGCTACGGCATCCGCAACGCGCTGCTGAATTCGATCGCGCCGACCGGCACGATCTCACTGCTGGCCGACAACGTCTCGTCCGGCATCGAGCCGGTGTTCGCCTTCAGCCATGTCCGGCACGTGCTGCAGCCTGACGGCACGCGGCGCGAGGAGAGCGTCGACGACCACGCCTTCCGCCTGTGGCGCAAGCTCAAGGGCACGGCCGAGCCGCCGGCCGACGTGTTCGTCGATGCCCAGACGCTGACGCCGAACGATCATCTCGCGATGCAGGCGGCGGCGCAGGAGTTCGTCGACAGCTCGATCTCCAAGACCATCAACCTGCCCAAGGACATCTCCTTCGAGGCGTTCAAGCACGTTTACGAGGAGGCCTACGCCCAGGGCTGCAAGGGCTGCACCACCTACCGGCCCAACGAGGTGACCGGCGCGGTGCTCGAGGTGAAGCCGACGACCGCGGCCGCCGAAGCGCGCCCGAGCTTGCCGGTGCCGGCGACGCGCGATTCGGTCGTCTACATCGCCCAGCCGCTCGACCGGCCGGAGGACCTGCCGGGCAAGACCTACAAGATCAAATGGCCGGGCAGCGACCATGCGATCTACATCACCATCAACGACGTGATGCAGGACGGCCGCCGCCGGCCGTTCGAGATCTTCATCAACTCCAAGAACATGGAGCACTACGCCTGGACGGTGGCGCTGACCCGCATGATCTCGGCGGTGTTCCGGCGCGGCGGCGACGTGTCGTTCGTGGTCGAGGAGCTGAAGGCGGTGTTCGACCCGCGCGGCGGGCAGTGGATGGAGGGCCGCTACGTGCCCTCGTTGCTGGCCGCGATCGGCGGGGTGATCGAGCGCCACCTGATCGAGATCGGGTTCCTCGCGGCCGACGATGCCCCGGGCATTGCCGAGGCGGTCGAGGCGCGGCTGAAGCTCGCCGCCGGCGCCCGCGAGCCAGGCGATGGGCCAGGTGATGGGCAGGGTGCGCCGGCCGCCAGGATGGGCCAGTGCCCGAACTGCGGCGCCGCAGCCCTGACGCATCAGGAGGGCTGCGACATCTGCCTGAACTGCGGCTATTCGCGCTGCGGATAGAGGAATTTCCCGCCAAGTTGCATTGCCCCACGGCTGCGCCCTAGATATTCCAGCCGGCGGAAAAAACGGGGGCATGATGCGTCTGGGCGGATGGATGGCTTTTCTGGCGTTGGGGATCGGTCTCTCCGGGCCTGCGTTCGCGCAATCCCTGCCGACCAGCCGCAGCGATCTCGCCTATTCCTTCGCGCCGGTCGTGAAGAAGGTCTCGCCCACCGTGGTGAACATCTACACGACCACGACCGCGCGGGTGCAGCGGCGGCTGCCATTCCCCTTCCCGGGCATGCCGCAGGATGGCGGGCAGCGGGTGCAGAACTCGCTGGGCTCGGGCGTGCTGGTCAAGGCCGACGGGCTGATCGTCACCAACGCCCATGTCGTGAAGGGCGCCGACGAGATCCGCGTCGTGCTGGGCGACCGCCGCGAGTTCGACGCCAAGCTGGTGACCCAGGACGAGCGCTACGACCTCGCCCTGTTGCGCATCGACACCCAGGGCGACAAGTTCCCGTTCATCGAGCTGCGCGATTCCGATTCGATCGAGGTCGGCGACGTGGTGCTGGCGATCGGCAACCCGTTCGGCCTCAACCAGACCGTGACCAGCGGCATCATCTCGGCGCTCGCCCGGTCGGCGGGCGGCGTCAACGATTCGAGTTTCTTCATCCAGACCGACGCGGCGATCAATCCCGGCAACTCGGGCGGCGCGCTGGTCAGCCTCGATGGCCGCATGATCGGCATCAACACGGCGATCTATTCGCAGACCGGCGGCTCGGTCGGCATCGGCTTCGCCACGCCGTCGAACATTGTCGCCCGCATGATCTCGACCGGCGAGAATGGCGGGCGGATCGTGCGGCCCTGGCTCGGCATCTCCATGCAGCGCGTGACGCCGGACCTCGCGGCCGGCCTCAACCTGCCGCGCCCGGCCGGGCTGGTGGTCAAGGAGGTCTATGCCGGCGGCCCCGGCGAGAAGGCCGGCTTCAAGCGCAACGACGTGATCGTGGCCATGCGCGACTGGCCGATCGACGACGAGGCGAGCCTGCGCTTCCGGCTGGCGACCGCGGCGGTCGGCGAGACCGTCCCGGTCAAGGTGCTGCGCGCCGGCAAGGAGGTCGTGCTCGACGTGCCGCTCACCGCGCCGCCCGAGAAGCCCGCGCGCGACCGCTCGGTGCTGCAGGGCCGCCATCCGCTCAGCGGCGCGACCGTGGTCAACATGTCGCCGGCGGTGGCCGACGAGCTCGGCCTAGTCGAATGGCGCTGGGGCGTCGCGGTGGTCGAGGTGCAGCCCGGCTCCTACGCCGCGCGTTTCCTCAGACCGGGGGACATGGTCTCGGGAATCAATGGCCAGGATGTCAAAAGCGTGGCCGACCTCAAGCAGCGCATCGCCGCCGGCGTCTCGAGCCTCAGCATCGGCCGCGAGGGCCTCGTGTCGACCATCCAGTTCCGGTGACCTGTGATGGCAGAACTTGGAGCAGATGACCTTTAGCCTTCTCCGTCGTCCCGACCGGAGCCGAGCGAAGCGAGGCGGAGCGGAGGGACCTTTTTTCCACGATCAGCCGCAAATCGCGGAAAAAAGGTCCCTCCGCTGCGCGCCTTCGGCGCTTCGGTCGGGACGACGGGGTGGACTGTTGCCGGGGCGCTCCCCACGTGGGCTTGATGGCTGAGCTCTTCGCCTCGCTGGCCCCGACGCCTCTCGCCGAGCGGCTGCGGCCGAAGCGGATCGAGGATGTGCTGGGGCAGGATCATCTGCTTGGGCCCGATGGGCCGCTGGGGCGGATGCTGTCGGCGAAGAAGCTCGCGTCGCTGATCCTGTGGGGCCCGCCGGGCTGCGGCAAGACCACGATCGCGCGGCTGCTGGCGGAAGCCGTCGACCTGCATTTCGAGCCGCTGTCGGCGGTGTTCTCCGGTGTCGCCGATCTGCGCCGCGTGTTCGAGGCCGCTCGCCAGCGGCGCAAGGACGGCAAGGGCACGCTGCTGTTCGTCGACGAGATCCATCGCTTCAACCGGGCGCAGCAGGACGGCTTCCTGCCCTATGTCGAGGACGGAACGGTCACCCTGGTCGGCGCCACGACCGAGAACCCGTCCTTCGAGCTGAACGCCGCGTTGCTGTCGCGCTGCCAGGTGCTGGTGCTGCGCCGGCTCGACGACAAGGCGCTCGAGATCCTGCTCGAGCGCTGCGAGGCGGCGCTCGGCAAGACGCTGCCGGTCGACGAGCAGGGCAAGCAGGCGCTGTTCGCCATGGCCGACGGCGACGGCCGCTACCTGATAACGCTGGCCGAGCAGCTCGCCCAGCTCAAGGAGAAGGGGCCGCTGCCGCCGGAGCGTCTCGCGGCGCTGCTGCAGAAGCGCGCGCCGCTCTACGACAAGGCGCAGGAGGCGCACTACAACCTGATCAGCGCGCTGCACAAGTCGCTGCGCGGGTCGGACGTCGACGCCGCACTCTATTGGTTCGCGCGGATGCTCGATGGCGGCGAGGACCCGAAGTACATCGCCCGCCGGCTGGTGCGCTTCGCGGTCGAGGATATCGGCATGGCCGATCCCAACGCGCTGACCCAGACGCTGGCCGCCTGGGACACCTATGACCGTCTCGGTTCGCCCGAAGGCGAGCTCGCGATCGCCCAGGCGGTGATCTATCTCGGCACGGCGCCCAAATCGAACGCGGGCTACGTCGCCTTCGGCGCGGCCAAGCGCTCGGCCAAGGAGCACGGCTCCCTGACGCCGCCGATGCACATTCTGAACGCCCCGACCAAGCTGATGAAGCAAATCGGCTACGGCAGCCGCTACCAGTACGACCACAATGCCGAGGACGGGTTCTCCGGCCAGAACTACTTTCCCGACGGCATGGCGCGCGAGGAGTTCTACCAGCCGGTCGAGCGCGGCTTCGAGCGCGAGATCCTGAAGCGACTCGAATATTGGAAGAAGCTGCGCGAGAAGAAGCAGCGATAGCTCATGCTCATGGGACCGCGGACCTCCAGGTCCGCTCATACGCGCATTTGAATGCGCTCAATCATGATGCGGGCCTGGAGGCCCGCGGTCCGATGAGCATGACATGAGGCGCCACTGGAGTGGGTTCGGCCCCAAGCAACAGGCTCAGTTAGCTCCGCGGCTTGGCCATTGCGGCGACGACGCGCTTGTCGCGGCCGTAGACGTCGTCGCGGAAGATCGCCGTGCCGTCGCCCGCCACGCCGACCGTGCGGTAGGTCACGTAGAGCGTCACCGGCTCGGGGAAGCCGTAATGCGCCTGCTGGCCCTGGTCGATCACCTGCTTCACCTTGGCCTTGTCGAAGCCGGGCCGGCCGTTCCACACCTTCTCGGCGAAATCGAGCGGGTTCTGCAGGCGGATGCAGCCGTGGCTGAAGTTGCGGCTGCCCTCGGTGAACAGCCAGCGGCTCGCCGTGTCGTGCATGTAGATGCCGTACTTGTTCGGGAAGCCGAAGAAGATGTAGCCCAGCGCATTGCTCGGCCCCGGCTCCTGGCGGACGCGGTAGGGGAACGCCTTGGGATTGATGCTGCTCCAGTCGACGGTCGCCGGATCGATCTCCGAATCGTTGTCGCTCCAGCTCGAGAAGATCTTGAAGCCGCCGGCCGACAGCGCGTAGGGATCGCGGCGCAGCAGCGGCAGGTACTCCTCGCCCGAAATCGACTGCGGCACCGTCCAGTAGGGATTGGTCTGGAAGCCGCGCATCACCGACTGGATCTCCGGCGTCGGATGCTTGGGCGTGCCGACGATCACCAGGCTCTCGAACACCTTCTTGCCGCCGTCGACGAACACCATCGAATAGTCGCCGGCATTGACGAAGACGTAGCGCTGGCCGAGGTCGTCCGGCAGCCAGCGCCGCCGCTCGAGATTTGCGATCACCTGGATGATGCGGTCGTCGATCGAGGTGTTGAGCGAGCGCGTGGTGTTGACGCCGATCACGCCGTCGACCGTCAGGCCCTTGGTCTCCTGGTAGCTCTTCACCACCGCGGCCAGCGCATCGTCGTAGAAATCGTCCGTGCCGGCGGCCGGCGGCACCGTCATGCCGAGCTCGCCCAGCCGCTTGCGCAGCACCGGCACGCGGGCGTCGGTCGCGCCGGGCTTCAGCAGGTCGCCGCCCGGCAGCGGCGTATAGCCGGCCGTGGCGCGCTGCCGGCGCAGGTCGGCCAGGACCTTCTGCAGCGCCGGATAGTCGCCCTTGGGCGGCAGCGCGGCGAGCCACGCCCCGAAATCGGGCGCGTCGGCCGCCGCCTTCAGGAGGTCGGTGCGCGAGCTGCGGCGCTGCTGGATGTCGATGTCGCTGTCGACGCCGTTGGCGTTGACCCGGCCGGTCGAGACGTCGCCGGCATAGGCGACCAGCGCCTCGGTCAGTGCCTGCTCGTTGCCGGCCGCCGCCGCCTTCTCGAGCGCGGCCGCGCCGTACCACTCCGGATCGAGTCCGTGATCGCCCGCCGATCGGATCGCCTTGAGGAGCGCAGCCGTGCGCTCGCCGGTCCACTGGAGCTCGTTGGCCCAGGAAGAAGAGGCTCCCCCAAAAGGAACCAGAAGCGCCGCGAAGGCGCCGAACAATACCACCCGCCTCACGTGCAGGACTCTACTCGCACGCGCCTCGCGACTCACGCCGAGACGGTATCGCCTTCGCGAATCGCCGCGGCCTGTGGCTGTTTTGCCACGCCGAAACCATGCGCCGACAGGAAGGCGAGCAGATCGGCGGTGGCGCGCGCCTTGAGCTCGGCGGTGCCGCCGCCGGCGCGGGCGCCGCGGGTGATACAATGGAGACGCGCCCAGGCTTGGTACTCCGGCTCCGGCATGGCGCGGCCGGCGGCCACCACGAAATGGTTGCCGTCGTCCTCGATGAAGTTCTTGCAGCACGACCAGTTCTCGGCGTCGCGGATGTCGAACACCGGGCCCAGCGACTCCCAGCCATGATGCGCGCCGCTATAGACCTTCACCTTGACCCGCCGGTTGCCGGCGGCGCGCATGCGTTCGGCATAGTCGATGGCGAGCGGGGCAGGGGTGTAATCGTCGCGGCCGGCGAGCATGAAGAACATCGGCCGGCCGTGCGTCGCGGGATCGCGATGCTGGGAAGTGGCGCCCGGACAGATCGCGACATGCAGGTCGAACAGGTGATCGAAGCCGCGCCGCCAGCGCTGGCGCACCGCGATCGCCGCGTTGAGGGTGGCGCCGCCGCCCTTGGATACGCCCATCACGCCGATCCGCGCGGGATCGATGCGCGGGTCCGACCGCAGCAGCGCGAGCGCCGCGAAGGCGTCGCCTTCCATCTGCGCGGCCGAGACCAGGGTTTGATCAGCGACCGTGCGGCGAACGCCGCGGCCGGTGAAGCTGTCGACGATGAAGGCGGCGACGCCCGCGGCATTGAGCGCCTGTGCATAATAATGCTCGCGATGGCGCTGCACGCCGGCGCTGCTGGTGAGCAGCACCATGCAGGGAAAAGGCCGATCTGCCTGCATCGGCAGGTGCAGCGAGCCATTCACGCGCGCCGGCTTGCTGGCGGCGGGATGGTCGAACGTCAGCGTGTCGAACGACACCGATTCCATGGACGGTTTTTACCTTGTCCCGTAGGTTCAGCGCCATGAGCGCCATCTCATTCCCCCTCCTCGGTCTGACGGGCAGGGCGATCGCATGGGACCGCTCGAGCCAAACGTCATGCCTTCCCCGGCTGCGGGGGAAGGTGGCGCGTAGCGCCGAATGGGGGGCCGCCCACGAAATGACGATGTGCCGTGCCTGGTTATGCCCTTCGACATGGCGCCCGCGACGACGAGGCCCATGACCCCCTTCCGGCCCTTCGGGCCACCTTCCCCCGCAGACGGGGGAAGGCTGGGCATTTGCGATTGCCGCCGTCCGGCGGGGAAGGGTAAGGGAGGGGAAAGAGCGAAATGTCTTTGAGGCCATCCCCCTCCGGCCTTCGGCCACCTCCCGCGTGTGACGGGGGAGGAAGGGTGCGGCTGTGAGCGACCCTCCGCGCGTCCAGATGCGCGCCGTGTCGGGCGACGAGGCCGGCTTGCGGCTCGATCGCTGGTTCCAGCGCCATTTCCCCGAACTCAGCCACGGCGCGCTGCAGAAGCTGTTGCGCACCGGCCAGGTCAGGGTCGACGGCAAGCGGGTCGAGGGCAAGGACCGGGTCGAGCCCGGGCAGACCGTCCGCCTGCCGCCCGGCGTTACCGCAGCACCCGCATCGTCCTCCAAGGCCGAGCCCAAGGCCAAGCCGCAGCTGTCCGACCGGGACGCCCAGGAGATCCAGAGCCTGGTGATCCATCGCGACGACTGGGTGATCGCCCTCAACAAGCCGTCGGGGCTGGCGGTGCAGGGCGGATCGGGCACCGAGCGGCATGTCGACGGCATGCTCGACGGCCTGCGCTTCGGCCGCGAGGAGCGGCCGCGGCTGGTCCACCGGCTCGACAAGGACACGTCCGGCCTGCTGCTGATCGCCCGCACCGGCCAAGCGGCCAAGCGGCTGTCGGAGTCGTTCCGCGACCGTGAGACCGAGAAGCTCTACTGGGCGGTGGTGGTCGGCGTGCCGCCGAAGTTGGAAGGCGCGATCGACCTGCCGCTCGCCAAGCGTCCGGGTGCACGCGACCGTGAGACCATGCAGGTCGACCACGAGGAAGGGCAGAAGGCGCTGACTCATTTCAAGGTGATGGACCGCGCCGGCGATCGTGCCGCGCTGCTCGCGCTGTGGCCGCGCACCGGCCGCACCCATCAGCTGCGCGTGCATTGCGCGGAGATCGGCTGTCCGATCCTGGGCGACCGCAAGTACGGCGGCGAAGAGGCGCTCTTGTCCGCCGTCGCCGATTCGCGCCGGCTTCACCTGCACGCGCGGCGGCTCACCCTGCCGCATCCGTCCGGCAAGGGGACGCTGCGCCTGCAGGCCGAGCCGCCGGCGCATTTCAAACGCACGCTCGAGGCCTTCGGCTTCGCGGCGACGGGGCACCGATGAAGATCAGGATCCGGCTGCCCTGGCGACGGATGGCCTGGATGGCTTTGGCTCTGGTGCCGGTGCTGGCGGTCGGCGGGGCGATCTGGCTCACCACCCGCGACCTGACGCGCTACCAGACCCGCCTGACCGAGCAGATCCGCAAGGTCACCGGCCGCGAGCTGAAGGCAGGCGTGCCCTTGTCGGTCAAGCTCGGCCGCGACCCCGCGCTGGTGGCCGAAGGCCTGACGCTCAGCAATGCGTCCTGGGCGTCACGGCCCGATCTCGCCAAGGTCCGACGCATCACCCTGTACCTCGATCCGTTCAGGCTGTTCCTGGGGGAGGCGAAGGTCGACAAGGTCGTGCTGGAGGGCGCCGATATCCAGGTCGAGCACAACGAGGCAGGTGACACCAACCTCGAGATGCTGCCGCCGCCCGACGGCTCGGGGCCGCATGCCGGCGAGAACCACTCGCTCAGGATCCGGACCAATCCGGCGTTCCCGTGGATACCGACCATCGAGGTGCTCAACTCCACCCTGACGATCCTCGAGGGACCTGGCCGGCCGCCGGTCGTGCTCGAGATTGCCAGTGGGCGCTTCACGTCGAACGCCTCCAACCAGACGATGCAGATGGAGGCCCGGATCGGCACGGCGCGCGCCACGCCGATGGAACTCAGCGGCACGATTGGTTCGTTCGACGGCTGGATGCGCGGCATGCCCGGCAACATCGATGTCCAGGGTGGTTTTGGCAGCGGCAAGATCGCGATCAAGGGCAGCATCGGCGTCAAGGGCACGAACCTGCAGATCACCGGCGAGGGGCCTGACGTCGGCGTATTCGGGCCGTACATTTCCCTGCCGGTGCCGAGCGGCGGGCCTTATGCGCTGACGGCCAAGGCGTTGACGCAGCGCAACGGCCTGAAGGTCGAGGTGCCGTCGCTGAAGGTCGGCGCATCGGAGCTGACGGGCGAGGCGATGTTCCGCGTCGATCGCAGTGGCACGCCGACTGTCTCCGTCGATATTGACGCCGCCAAGATCGACTTGGCGGGGCTGAAGCGGGCCCCCGAGCCCGCGTCGGCGACGCCGCCCTCGAAGCGGGTGCTGCCGTCCGCGGCCTTCCAGGCGAGCTGGCTCGGCCGCTCGACCTTGTCGGTGACGGCGCGGGTCGGCGAGCTTACGGGGCTGTCCGGCAAGATCACCAACGGCTCGGTGTCGCTCGCCTCGAGCGAGAAGCGCTTCGCCTTCCGCGGCTCGGCCTCGGTCGGCAACGGCTCGGCCAGCTTCGATGTTTCCTACGACCCGGCCGGCCGATACGGCCTGACAACGTTGACCGCCAATGCGAGCAAGGTGCCGATGGGCGACCTCGGCACCCTGCTGGGCCTCGATCTCGGGCTCAAGGATGCGGTGGGCGACATCGACCTCAAGATGCGCGGCCCCGGCCGCAATGCGACGGCGGCGCTGAACAGCGCCAGCGGCACGATCGAGTTCGCGGTCGGCAAGGGCGTGTGGCCGGGCGACGGTCTCGCAGGCTGGCCGAGCGAATCGCTCAAGCTGCTGGGCGCGACCGATGGCGCGTCCTTCAATTGCCTGGCCGGTCGGTTCGAGGTGAGCGGCGGGGTCGCCAATCTGCGGCGTCTGGTGTTCGACACGCCGCGGGCGACCTGGATCGGCGGCGGCTATCTCTCGCTGCGCAACGAAGGTTGGGAGGTCATCGTCGCGCCGGAGGCGCGAGATTCGCAGGGCGTGCCGCTCGCCACGCCGTTCCGTCTCAAGGGCGGCACCGGTCGCCAGGCCGCGGGCACGCTCGACAGCGGCCTGAGCCGCCTGCTGATCGGCGCAGGGCCCGTGCCGAGTCTGGTCGGCACCTTCAGCCAGATCGCCCGGCAGCCGAATGTCGGCAACGCCTGCGCCGTCATGGCGCCGCGCGTCGACGGCATGCGGCCCGGTCTGCGGGCCCAGATGCCCAATCCCAATCCGGAGCGCGACCGTACCAACCGCCGCGCCCAGGGAAACCAGCCCGCCAGGCCGCATCATCAGGCGGACTAAGGCAGGCCCGCAGATTTTCTTTTGGTCGACACAGAAATTTCCAACACGGCGGCGAGCGATTCCTTGGGAAATCTCGCTCCGAAACGTCAAAGGCCACGACTCTGGCGCTCGCAACGAACCTCATATGGGCAATGGAGGGCGATTCGAGGCCCGCAAACAGCGGCCTTCGCCGCCAGCCATTGCCCGTAATAGGTGTTCGGCGCGTGATCATGCAGAGTCGCACGCATGATCTTCCTCATCGGACCGCGCCACTCCAGTGGCGCTCATGATTTTCCGAGCGCCACTGGAGTGGCGCGGTCCGATGAGGGGTGTTTTTCTGTTGGGACAGAATCGGTGGATTCGTGGACTCCGGGCCCAAAACCCTTGTGCCATCGGCATCCAACCGGTCCACACCCGAGTGGACTCCAGTGGACTCCCGCCAGGGGCGATTCGACGAAAAGCAGAGTCGCGCCAAGGGGCTTTTCCCGCTCCCCCTCGGCGTGTAAGGCGTTCGGCCAATGAAGCGGTTCTACAAAGAGACGGCGGTCGACCAGGGCGACGGCGGCTTCCGCGTGCTCCTCGACGGCCGGCCCATGCGGACCCCCGCCAAGGCCGTGCTGGTCGTGCCGACCCAGGCGCTGGCCGAGGCGATCGCCGAGGAATGGGCGCTGGTGCCGGAGAAGGTCGAGATCAATCCCGCTCATCTGCCATTGACGCGCCTCGCCGCGACCGGCCTCGATCGCGTGACCAGCCAGCGCGCGCAGGTGATCTCCGATACGGCCAAGTACGGTGCGTCAGATCTCTTGTGCTATCGTGCCACCGATCCGTCGAGCCTGGTACAGCGCCAGGCGGCGGCATGGCAGCCGCTGCTCGATTGGGCAGCCGAACGCTACGACGCGCCGCTGGCGGTGGCGAACGGCACCACATTCGTAAGCCAGCCGCACGCCACGCTTGCGGCACTGCGTGGGGCGGTGGCGGCACACAGCGATCTCGCGCTGTCGGCGCTCTACAATCTCACGCACGTCGCCGGATCGCTGGTGATTGCGCTCGCCGTTTCGGAAGGTCGATTGTCGGCCGCCGAGGCCTTTTCGACGGCGCAACTCGACGAGCTGTTCCAGATCGAGCGCTGGGGCGCCGATCCGATCGCGACACAGCGGCACGAAGGCATTCACCGCGATCTCGAGGCCTGCGCGCGCTTCCTCGCGCTGCTGGGCGACGCACGACTGAAAGGATGAGCATGGGCGCGGGAACGACGTTCCGGGACATCGTGGCGAAGAAAGGCCTTGTCGAGGCGATGGCGGCGCACAGCCCGCTGTCGGCGATGCTGGTCGCCGAAGCAGGCTTCGATGCGATCTGGGCGTCGGGCTTCGAGCTATCGGCGATGTACGGCGTGCCGGATGTGAGCGTGGTGTCGATGACGCAGCATCTCGACATGACGCGCGCGATGACCGAGCGCTCGGGCATTCCGGTGGTGGCCGACATCGACACCGGTTTCGGTAATGCGATCAACGTGCTCTACGCCGTCGAGCAGTACGAGCGTGCGGGCGCCGCGGCCATCGTGATGGAGGACAAGAGCTTCCCCAAGGTCACCAGCCTGATCGCTGGCGGCCGGCAGGACATGGTCCGCATCGAGGAATTCCAGGGCAAGATCGAAGCCGCACGGTCGGTGCGCAAGGACAAGGACTTCGTGATCGTGGCGCGCACCGAGGCGCTGATCGCGGGACTCGGCCAGGACGAGGCGCTGAAGCGCGCGCGAGCGTACGAAGCCGCCGGCGCCGACATGATCCTGGTGCATTCCAAGCAGAAGACGCCCGACGAGATCGAGGCGTTCGTGAAGGCGTGGGACGGCAAGGCGCCGATCGCCCTGGTGCCGACGGCCTATCCGCAGATGACGGTAGCGCGCGTGAGGGAACTGAAGAAGATCGGCCTGCTGATCTGGGGCAACCACGCAGTGCGCGCCTCGGTCGGCGCCATGCGCAAGACCTTCGCCCAGATCCGCAAGGATGGCGGAATCCACGGCGTGGAATCTCAAATCCCCAGCGTGGACGAGATTTTCGACCTCCAGGGCATGGCCAAGGTCAAGGACGACGAGAAGCGATTCCTGCGCTAGAACAAGCCGCAAGACGCCGGAGAACGGTACAGATGCAGAAAATGCTGGAAGAGCTGGAGAAGCGGCGCAAGGCCGCGCGCCTGGGCGGCGGGCAGCGCCGCATCGAGGCGCAGCACGCCAAGGGCAAGCTGACGGCGCGCGAGCGCATCGACGTGCTGCTCGATCCCGGCTCGTTCGAGGAGTTCGACATGTTCGTCGAGCACCGCTCCGCAGACTTCGGCATGGAGAGCCAGAAGGTTCCCGGCGACGGCGTCGTGACCGGCCACGGCACGATCGGCGGCCGGCTGGTCTATGTGTTCAGCCAGGACTTCACGGTGTTCGGCGGCGCGCTGTCGGCCATGCACGCCACCAAGATCTGCAAGGTGATGGATGCGGCGATGAAGGTCGGCGCGCCCGTCCTGGGCCTCAACGATTCCGGCGGCGCGCGCATCCAGGAGGGGGTCGATTCGCTGGCCGGCTATGCCGACGTGTTCCAGCGCAACGTCATGGCGTCGGGCGTGATCCCGCAAATCTCGATGGTGATGGGCCCGTGTGCCGGCGGCGCGGTCTACTCGCCGGCCATGACCGATTTCATCTTCATGGTGAAGGACAGCTCCTACATGTTCGTCACCGGCCCCGATGTGGTGAAGACTGTGACGCACGAGACCGTCACCCAGGAGGAGCTGGGCGGCGCGCTCACCCACACGCAGAGGTCGGGAGTCAGCGATCTCGCCTTCGAGAACGACGTCGAGGCACTGCTGCAGTTGCGCCGTTTCGTCGGCTTCATCCCGTCGAGCAACCGCGAGAAGGCGCCGGTGCGCGCCACCCACGATCCAGCCGACCGCGACGATCTCTCGCTCGACACGCTGGTGCCGGACAATCCCAACAAGCCCTACGACATCAAGGAGCTGATCCTGAAGGTCGTCGACGAGGGCGACTTCTTCGAGCTGTCGCCGGAATGGGCCGGCAACATTGTGGTCGGCTTCGGCCGCCTGGACGGCAAGACGGTGGGCTTCGTCGCCAACCAGCCGATGGTGCTGGCGGGCTGCCTCGACATCGATTCCAGCCGCAAGGGCGCGCGCTTCGTGCGCTTCTGCGACGCCTTCAACATCCCGATCGTGACCTTCGTCGACGTGCCGGGCTTCCTGCCGGGCACCGCGCAGGAATACGGGGCGATCATCAAGCACGGCGCCAAGCTGCTCTACGCCTATGCCGAGGCGACGGTGCCCAAGGTGACGGTGATCACCCGCAAGGCCTATGGCGGCGCCTACGACGTCATGGCCTCCAAGCACCTGCGCGGCGACGTGAACTATGCCTGGCCGGGCGCGGAAATCGCCGTGATGGGCGCCAAGGGCGCGGTGGAGATCATCTTTCGCTCCGACATCGGCGATGCGGACAAGATCGCCGCGCGCACCGAGGAATATCGCGAGAAGTTCGCCAATCCGTTCGTGGCCGCCAACCGCGGCTTCATCGACGACGTGATCATGCCGCACGGCACGCGCCGGCGGATCTGCAAGGCGCTGAAGACGCTGGAGAACAAGCGCCTCGACAATCCGTGGCGCAAGCACGGCAATATCCCGCTGTGATGCGATGGCCGTGCACCTCACACCGGAGGAGCGCATGCGGCGTGCACGGTACGTGCGGCTGCATGTCATCGTCGCGCTGCTCACCTTGCTGGTGCTGATCGCCGTGAACGCGCTCGTCAGCAGCCGTTATCCGTGGTGGCTCTGGGTGCTGATGGCCTGGATGCCGATCGTCGCGGCACATACCGCCTGGTCGATGGGTCTCTTCGACCGCAACAAGGAAGGATCATGAGCAAGCTGTTCGACAAGATCCTGATCGCCAATCGCGGCGAAATAGCCTGTCGCGTGATCCGCACCTGCAAGCGGCTCGGCATCAAGACCGTCGCGGTCTATTCCGAGGCCGACGCCGACGCCCTGCACGTGCGCCAGGCCGACGAGGCCGTGTTCATCGGCCCGCCGCCCGCGACGCAGTCCTACCTGCTGATCGACAAGATCGTCGACGCCTGCAAGAAGACCGGCGCCCAGGCGGTCCATCCCGGCTACGGCTTCCTGTCCGAGAAGCAGGAGTTCCAGAAGGCGCTGGCCGATGCCGGCATCGTCTTCATCGGCCCAGACGCGCACGCGATCTACGCCATGGGCGACAAGATCGAGTCCAAGAAGCTCGCGCAGGAAGCGGGCGTCAGCACCGTGCCCGGCCATCTCGCCGCGATCCCCAACGCCGACGAGGCCGTGAAGATCGCGCAGAAGGTCGGCTATCCCGTGATGATCAAGGCCTCGGCCGGCGGCGGCGGCAAGGGCATGCGCATCGCCTACAACGATGCCGAAGCCAAGGAAGGCTTCGTCTCGGCGACCAACGAGGCCAAGGCGTCGTTCGCCGATGACCGCGTGTTCATCGAAAAGTATGTCGAGGAGCCGCGCCACATCGAGATCCAGCTGATCGGCGACAGCCACGGCAACTGCGTCTACCTGTGGGAGCGCGAGTGCTCGATTCAGCGCCGCCACCAGAAGGTGATCGAGGAGGCGCCGAGCCCGTTCCTCGACGCCAGGACGCGCCAGGCGATGGGCGAGCAGGCAGTCGCGCTCGCCAAGGCCGTCAAATACAAGAGCGCCGGGACGGTCGAGTTCATCGTCGACAAGAACCGCAACTTCTACTTCCTTGAGATGAACACCCGCCTGCAGGTCGAGCATCCGGTGACCGAGCTGATCACCGGCCTCGATCTCGTGGAGCTGATGATCCGCGTCGCGGCCGGCGAGACGCTGCCGTTCGCGCAGAAGGACGTGAAGCTCGAGGGCTGGGCGGTCGAGGCGCGCGTCTATGCCGAGGACCCGTTCCGCAACTTCCTGCCGTCGACCGGCCGTCTGGTGAAGTACCGCGAGCCCAAGCCCGGCCCGGACGTGCGCGTCGACACCGGCGTGTTCGAGGGCGGCGAGATCTCGATGTTCTACGATCCGATGATCGCCAAGCTCTGCACCTACGGGAAGGACCGCGTTTCGGCGATCGACCGGATGCGCCGGGCGCTCGACGAGTTCTATGTCCGGGGCGTGTCGCACAACGTGCCGTTCCTCGCCGCGCTGATGGCCCATCCCCGCTTCCGCGAGGGCCGGCTGACCACCAACTTCATCGCCGAGGAATTCAAGGGCGGCTTCACGGCCGCGCATCTGCCGCCGCGCGATCCCGCGGTGCTGGCGGCGGTCGCCGCCGTGGTCGAGCGCGTGCGCGACGAGCGCAGCGGCCTGGCGCTGAACGATCGCGTGGTGATGCTGAACCGCGAGCCGGTGGCGCTCACCATCACCGCCAAGGACGACGACTTCGCTATCAAGGTCGGCAATCGCAGCATCGCGATCCACACGAACTGGGTGCCGGGCGATCCGCTGCTGCACGGCACGGTCGACGGTACGACCGTCGCGGTGCAGGTCGATGCCGTGGGCTCGGGCTGGCGCCTGGTCCATGAGGGTGGGCAGGCCGATGCGCTGGTCCTGACGCCGCGGCAGGCCGAGCTCTACGCCCTGATGCCGGTCAAGGCCGCGCCCGACACTTCGAAGTTCCTGCTGTCGCCGATGCCCGGCCTGCTGGCCTCGGTCGCGGTGACCGAGGGGCAGGAGGTCAAGGCGGGCGAGCCGCTCGCCGTCGTCGAGGCGATGAAGATGGAGAACGTGCTCAAGGCGGTGCAGGACGGCACGGTGAAGACGCTGCACGCCAAGGCCGGCGACAGCCTGAAGGTCGACCAGAAGATCATCGAGTTCGCCTGAGCCGATGCTCCAGGCCCGCCTCACCATCAGCGGCCGGGTCCAGGGCGTGGGCTATCGCGACTGGGCGATCGAGACCGGCCGGCGGCTCGGCCTCACCGGCTGGGTGCGCAACCGCCGCGACGGCGCGGTCGAGGCGCTGATCGTCGGCGAGGAGGGCGCGGTGGGCCAGATGATCGAAGCCTGCCGCCGCGGCCCCTCGCTCGCCCGCGTCGACGAAATCGACGTCGACCCGGTCGACCTCGACATCCTGCCCGAAGGCTTCACGCGGCTGCCGACGGAGTGATCGTGCCGAACACCTCGTCGAAGGTCTCGGCCAGGGCCATGTCGAGGTCGGTCATCGTGACCGGCAGGCCGAGGTCGACCAGGGAGGTCACGCCGTGCTCGGCAATGCCGCAGGGGACGATGCCGGCATAGTGCGTCAGGTCGGGCTCGACGTTGATCGAGATGCCGTGGAACGAGACCCAGTGGCGGATGCGCACGCCGATGGCGGCGATCTTGTCCTCGCGGCCGCCCTCGCGGGCGACCCAGACGCCGACCCGGCCCGCGCGCCGCTCGCCGCGGACGTTGAAGCGGGCGAGGGTGCGGATGATCCAGTCCTCGAGGTCGCCGACGAACCGCCGCACGTCCTGCCGGCGCCGGCGCAGGTCGAGCATGGTGTAGGCCACCCGCTGGCCGGGGCCGTGATACGTGTACTGCCCGCCGCGGCCGGCGGCGTGGACCGGGAGGCGCAGCGGCTGCAGCAGGTCCTGCGGCTTGCTGCTGGTGCCGGCGGTGTAGAGCGGCGGGTGCTCCAGCAGCCAGATCAGCTCGCCCGCCCGTCCGGCCCGGATGTCGGCGACCCGCGATTCCATGGTCGCCAGGGCCTCGTCATAGGGCACCGGGCCGTCGGAGATTCGCCATTCGGGCCGCGTCATTGTGGCAAAATCGGTATTTCCGGCGCCCTGTGCAAGGGCGGCGGTGCCGCGCCTTGCCACTGCATTGCCTATTTGGTATCCCCCGCCGCATCGAACCGGCGCGGCCATGGCGGAATTGGTAGACGCGCTAGCTTGAGGTGCTAGTGCCGCGAGGCGTGGAAGTTCGAGTCTTCTTGGCCGCACCAAACTCGCCGGTTCGATCGAAAAGGTCGTTGTGAGACGCCGCCCTAGCGGGCGGCCCTTTTTGTCTATGAGGCGGTGGAGGCGGGCTTGGCCGACGAACTGACAGACGGCGCGCTCCGCTACCATCGCATCCCCCGGCCCGGAAAAATCGAGGTCGTCCCGACCAAGCCGCTGGCCACCCAGCGGGACCTGTCGCTCGCCTATTCGCCCGGCGTCGCCGCCGCCTGCAACGAGATCGTGCGCGATCCCGCCGCCGCGGCTGAGCTCACGGCCCGTGCCAATTTGGTCGGCGTCGTGACCAACGGCACCGCCGTGCTGGGCTTGGGCCCGATCGGCCCGCTCGCCGCCAAGCCGGTGATGGAGGGCAAGGGCGTCCTGTTCAAGAAATTCGCCGGCATCGACGTGTTCGACATCGAGCTCGCCGAGCTCGACCAGGAGAAGCTGGTCGACGTCATTGCCGCGCTGGAGCCGACCTTCGGCGGCATCAACCTCGAGGACATCAAGGCGCCCGAATGCTTCTACGTCGAGCAGAAGCTCAGGGAGCGCATGGCGATCCCGGTGTTCCACGACGACCAGCACGGCACCGCGATCATCGTCGGCGCGGCGATGCTCAATGGTCTGGCGCTGGTCGGCAAGGACATCGGCAAGGTGAAACTCGTCGTGTCCGGCGCGGGCGCTGCGGCGCTGTCGTGCCTGGGCGTGCTGGAGAAGCTCGGCCTGCCGCGCGAGAACATGTGGGTCACCGACATCGCCGGCGTGGTCTGGAAGGGCCGCAACGAGCTGATGGATCCATGGAAGGAGCGCTACGCACGCGACACGCCGGCCCGCAGCCTGGGCGAGGTGATCGCCGGTGCCGACGTCTTCCTCGGCCTCTCCGCGGCCAACGTGCTGAAGCCCGAGATGGCCGCGAAAATGGCCGCCAAGCCGCTTGTCTTCGCGCTCGCCAATCCCAATCCCGAGATCACGCCCGAGACGCTGGCATCCGTGCGCGACGACGCCATCATGGCGACGGGGCGCAGCGACTATCCCAACCAGGTCAACAACGTCCTCTGCTTCCCCTATATCTTCCGCGGGGCGCTCGATGTCGGCGCGACGACGGTCAACGACGACATGAAGATCGCCTGCGTGAAGGCGCTTGCCGAGCTCGCGCGCAAGGAGCCGTCCGAGGTGGTGGCGCGCGCCTTCGGCGAGACGGTCGGCGGCTTTGGTCCCAACCAGATCATCCCCAAGCCCTTCGATCCGCGCCTGATCGTCGAGCTCGCCCCTGCGGTCGCCAAGGCGGCGATGGATTCGGGCGTCGCGACACGGCCGATCGCCGACTTCGAGGCCTACCGCCAGCAGCTCAGCCAGTTCGTCTTCAAATCGGGCCTGGTGATGCGCCCGGTGCTCGAGCAGGCGCGCGCGAGCCCGAAGCGCGTGATCTTCTCGGCCGGCGAGGACGATCGCGTGTTGCGCGCAACTCAGGTGATTCTCGACGAGCGGGTCGCGCTGCCGATCCTGATCGGCCGCCCGGAGATCATCCGCCGCCGCGCCGAGCGGCTCGGCCTGCGCTTCCGGCCCGGTACCGACTGCGAGCTGATCGATCCGTCGAGCGACAGCCGCTACGACACCTACTGGGGCGCCTACCATCAGATGATGGAGCGCCGCGGCGTTACCATTCCGACGGCGCGCAACCTGGTGCGCTCCAGCCCGACGCTGATCGCGGCGCTTGCGGTCCATCTCGGCGATGCCGATGCCATGATCGCCGGCGCCTATGGTCGCTTCCGCACGCACTTCAATCACGTACGGGACGTGGTCGGCCTGCGCGAGGGCAGCAAGCACATGGCGGCGCTCAGCATGCTGGTCATGCCGACCCGCTCCCTGTTCATCGCCGATCCCTACGTCAATCAGGATCCCGACGCCGAGACGGTGGCCGAGATCACCCTGCTGGCGGCCGATGCGGTCCTGCGCTTCGGCATCCAGCCGCGGGTCGCGCTGCTGTCGCACTCGCTGTTCGGCAGCTCGGACCATCCGTCGGCGCAGAAGATGGCCGAAGCGGTCGCGATCCTGCACAAGCGCGCGCCTTCGCTCGAGGTCGATGGCGAGATGCACGGCGATGCCGCGCTCGACCCCGATATCCGCCAGGGCGTGTTCCCGAACTCCAGGCTCAGGAGCGCGGCCAACCTGGTGGTCTGTCCCAGCCTCGACTCGGCCAACATCGCCTTCAACCTTCTGAAGAGCGCCGCCGACGGCCTGCATATCGGGCCGATGCTGCTTGGCACCGCCGCGCCGGCGCACGTGCTGACGCCGTCGGTCACGGCACGCGGCATCCTGAACATGACGGCGCTGTCGGTCGTCGAGGCGCAGCGCCTGGCTGAGGCGCGGGATGCCGAGGCCCGCGGATGACGGTCGAGAGCGATGCGCTGGAAGAGGTGACGCCGGAGCTGGTCCGGCGCATCGCCGACGCGCTCGCCGAGGGCCGCAACGACGAGGCCCGCCATCTCCTCGAGCCCTTGAGCGCGGTCGGCCAGGCCGCCGTGCTCGAGCAGGTCTCCGAGCCCGAGCGCGAGGCGCTGGTCGGGCTGCTCAAGCGCAACCTCGATCCCGAGGTGCTGACCGAGCTCGACGAGGACGTGCGCGACGACGTGCTCGAGCAGCTCGACAGCAAGGAGATCGCCGCCGCCGCGCGCAATCTCGAGACCGACGACGCCGCGAGCCTGCTCGAGGACCTGCCCGACGAGGAGCGCGAGGAAGTCCTGGCCGAGCTGACGGCCGAGGAGCGCGACGAGATCGAGAAGGCGCTCGCCTATCCCGAGGACAGCGCCGGCCGCATGATGCAGCGGTCGCTGGTCAAGGTGCCGCAGAGCTGGAGCGTCGGCCGGGTGATCGACTATTGCCGCGAGGCCAGCGACCTGCCGGAGGACGTCTACGATCTGTTCGTGGTCGATCGCAGTGGCCGGCTGAAGGGCTCGGTCCCGCTCGGCCGTCTGGTCCGCACCAAGCGGCCGGTGCCGATCACCGATCTTGTCGATCCCGACATCCCGTCGGTCCTGGTCACGGCCGACAAGGAGCATGTGGCGCACGTGTTCCGCGACCAGAACCTGGTGTCCTGCCCGGTGGTCGACGACAGGCGCCGGTTGCTCGGCGTGATCATGGTCGACGACGTGGTCGACGTGATCGACGAGGAGGCCGAGGAGGACCTGCTCAAGATGGGCGGCGTCGGCCATGACGACATGCACGCCAACACCGTGCGCACGGTGCAGCTGCGCGGCCTGTGGCTGGCGGTGAACCTGCTGACCGCGGTGATCGCCTCGCTGGTGATCGGCCAGTTCGAGGGCGCGATCGAGAAGATCGTGGCGCTCGCCGTGCTGATGCCGATCGTGGCCTCGATGGGCGGCAATGCCGGCACGCAGACCGTCACAGTGGCGGTCCGCGCGCTGGCGATGGGCGAGCTCACGGCGGCCAACGCGCTGCGCTTCATCGGCAAGGAGATCGCGGTCGGCGGCCTGAATGGCTTCATCTTCGCCATTCTCATCGGCGCCGCCGTCGTCGGCTGGTACCACGACTGGCGGCTCGGCGCAGTGATCGGCGCGGCGATGATCTGCAATCTCGTTGCCGCGGCGCTCGCCGGCACGTTGATCCCGCTCGGCCTGGAGAAGCTCGGCGTCGACCCGGCCGTCTCCTCGACGGTGTTCCTGACCACCGTGACCGACGTGATCGGCTTCCTGGCCTTCCTCGGCCTGGCGACGGTCTTTTTGCTGTAGCTCTTGCCGGACCGCGGGCGTCTCGCCCGCCTCATGAGAAAGAGAAGAGCGGGCGGGACGCCGGCGGTCCGGCAAGAGCTACCGAGCGAAGGCGTGACGCGCTATCGTCCAGTCAACATGAGAGACTTGTCATGATCCCCAATGCGATGCCGCCGTTCGACTTCGGTCTCGGCGAGACCGCCGATGCGCTGCGCGACCAGGTCCAGCGCTTCGCGTCCGACCAGGTGGCGCCGATTGCCGCCGAGCTCGACAAGACGGACCGCTTTCCGCGCGAGCTGTGGCCGAAGATGGGCGAGCTCGGTCTGCACGGCATCACGGTCGAGGAGGAGTATGGCGGGTCGGGCCTCGGCTATCTCGAGCATGTCATCGCCGTCGAGGAGCTGTCGCGCGCCTCCGCGGCGGTGGGCCTCTCCTACGGCGCGCACTCCAACCTCTGCGTCAACCAGATCCGCCGCAACGGGAACGACGAGCAGAAGAAGCGGTTCCTGCCCAAGCTGATCTCCGGCGAGCATGTCGGCAGCCTGGCCATGAGCGAATCCGGCGCAGGCTCGGACGTGGTGTCGATGAAGCTGCGGGCCGACAAGAAGGGCGATCGCTACGTGCTGAACGGCACCAAGATGTGGATCACCAACAGCCCCGATGCGCAGGTGATCGTGGTCTATGCCAAGACCGACCCGAACGCGGGCCCGCGCGGCATCACCGCCTTCATCGTCCCGACCGATGCGAAGGGATTCAAGGTGGCGCAGAAACTCGACAAGATGGGCATGCGCGGCTCGTCGACCGGCGAGCTGGTGTTCGAGGATTGCGAGATTCCCGAGGAGAATGTGCTGGGCGGGGTCGGCAAGGGCGTGAACGTGCTGATGAGCGGTCTCGACTACGAGCGCGCGGTGCTGGCGGCCGGTCCGATCGGCATCATGCAGTCGGCGATGGACATCGTCGTTCCCTATGTCCACGAACGCCGCCAGTTCGGCCAGCCGATCGGCGAGTTCCAGCTCGTGCAGGGCAAGCTCGCCGACATGTACACGACGATGAACGCCTGCAAGGCCTATGTGTACGCTGTCGCCAAGGCCTGCGACCGCGGCCAGACCACGCGCAAGGACTCGGCCGGCGCGATCCTCTACGCCGCCGAGAAGGCGACGCTGGTGGCGCTCGACGCGATCCAGCTGCTGGGCGGAAACGGCTACATCAACGACTACCCGACCGGTCGTCTGCTGCGCGACGCCAAGCTCTACGAGATCGGCGCGGGCACCAGCGAGATCCGCCGCATGCTGATCGGCCGCGAGCTGTTCGCCGAGACGGCTTAGGAGACACCGGCAACGGACCGGCTCGATGATCGCCGTCTCTGCCTCGAAGCTCTCCGTCGCGGCTCTCGACAACCTCATGCGGGCGCTCGAGATCGATGTCGTGGGGTTGACGGAAATCCTCGTGCCCCGCGGCCACCGGGTCGAGATGGGAATGATCGATGCGCCGGGGATCCACTACAACCTCAAGGGTTCTGGGCGGATATCGATCAATCGCGGCCCGAACCTGCAGTTGATGCCGCACCTACTCATCATCGTTCCCCCGAATACGCCCTTTTCGATCGAGGTCGACGGCGGTGACGGCGCCATCCGCCCCATCAACCGCGATTGCTGGAACCGGGACGAAGAAGGCCTCTTGCGGGTCGCTGTTCCGAACGAACGGCCGGAGGTCGTGCAAATTTGCGGCTTCTTCAACGCGTCCTTCGGTCAGTCGGTTGGACTGTTTCGCGATCTGCGCGAACCGGTCGTCGAGCAATTCGAGCCGTCGGACAAGATCGACGGCAAGCTCCGCGAGGCCATGGATGAGCTCTGGTCACAAGAGGTCGGCATGGGAGCGATGACGGCCGCGCTCTTGAAGCAAGTCATCATTGCATTGGCGCGGCGCTCGCTGAAATCATCGCAGAGCTGGACGGACCGCTTCTCCATCCTCGCCGACCGCCAGATCACGCGCGCGTTCGCCGATATGGTGGCCCGCCCCGGCGCGGCGCACACGGTCCAGAGTCTTGCCCATACGGCAAGCTTGAGCCGTTCGGCCTTCATGGCCCGCTTCTCCGAGATCTTCGATCGGTCGCCCATGGCCATCCTTCGCGACCTCAGGATGCGGCAAGCCGCACTCGATCTGACGACGACGATGATGCCCATCGATGTTGTCGCTCGCAACGCGGGGTATGAGAGTCGCTCGAGCTTCGTGCGTGCATTCCGCAAAGCCTACAACGTCGATCCCAGCAAGTACCGACAGAACGGTAGAAGCGGAGAGGACGACAAGGGCGCTTGAGCCCAATACCGCCCGCACTGGCTGATTGCGCCGCTTAGAAGAAAAAGAAAGCGGCCCGTCCTTTCGCCAGATTCGCGCAGACGCGGCGCGCTGATCCTCGGCGCTGGCCAGTCTGGATTCCAGAATGCGTGTCCGTTCGTCCAGAAACATCCGACGCGGGTTTCACCGCGCCGGCACCGGTGGCAACGTGGGTTCGCGCGCTGCATCGATGCATCGACTTCATGGCCATAGGTCGAGAGTTCATCGAGCGGCGGCATCTTGATTTGGTTTGCGCGCGAAGAGGTGCTGCATGAAGGCAATCGTTGTGACGGACCAGGCTGCGGGAACCGCCGGGATGAAGCTCGTGGAGCGGCCCGAGCCGCGGCCAGCGATAAACGACGTCGTCGTTCAGGTGCATGCGTCTGGATTCACGTCGACCGAGCTGACCTGGCCGTCGACCTGGACCGATCGTCTCGACCGTGATCGAACACCGTCGATCCCCGGGCACGAGCTGGCCGGAGTGGTCGCCGCCTTGGGTTATGGCACGACCGGACTGTCGGTTGGGCAGCGGGTGTTCGGCCTCACGGACTGGTATCGCGACGGTACCCTGGCGGAGCATGTGGCTGTCGAGGCCCGCAACCTCGCGCCGCTGCCGGGCGACGTCGACTTCACGGTCGGCGCGGGCGTGGCGATGCCGGGCCTCACTTCGTGGCAGGGGCTGTTCGAGCACGGCCGCCTCCGGGCAGGGCAGAGCGTTCTCGTGCACGGCGCGGCCGGCGCAGTCGGAGCGGTGGCAATTCAGCTTGCGCGTGAAGCCGGCGCCTATGTCATCGGCAGCGGACGCGGCGCCGCCCGTCAGTCGGCACTCGACTTCGGAGCGAACGAATTCGTCGATCTCGGCACGGAGACCCTGGAAGACGTTGGCCAGGTCGATCTGGTTTTCGATCTCATAGGCGGCGATATCGGGAAGCGGTCCGCACGCGTGGTTCGAGCCGGAGGGGCGCTGGTGTCCGCCGTCGGACCGGCCGAGGCGCGGCCGACCGATGGCCTGGCGATCGACTTCGTTGTCGAATCCGATCGCGCTCAACTGGGTGAGATCGTCCAGCGGGTAAGGGACGGACGCTTGCGGACGAACATCGGCGCCGTCGCGTCCCTCAACGACGCCGTCTCCGCCTTGAACCCGACCCAACGACGTCCGGGGAAGACGATCATTCGTGTCCGCTCCTGAGCGCAACGCGCCCGTCGATGCAGGTGGCGGGCCGGCACTGTCAGCAAGCGCAAACACTCGCGTACCTCAACCTCTCTCTTCACCCATAGGACCAGCCGTGACCAGCGGAATGACCATGACCAACGCCGTCATCGAATGCATCCTGAGCCGCAGCGCCACCAAGTACTACGACCCTGCCGCCACGCTGAGCGACGACCAGATCCGCGAGCTGGTGCGAATCGGCACCACTGCGCCGACGTCCTTTCACTTGCAGAACTGGCGCTTCATCGCCGTGCGCTCGCCTGAAGCCAAGGCCAGGTTGCGTCCGATCGCTTGGAATCAGCCTGCAATCACCGAAGCGGCTGTTACCTTCATCGTCTGCGGGCAGTTGGTCGATTCCAGGGTAATACCGCAGCGCCTGGCTCCGCTGGTGGAAGCGGGCATCATGCCGGCCAAGATGGTGCGGGAATGGGAAATCCCCGCGCGCGGTCTGTATATGGAGTATCCGCAACGCCGGCGCGATGAGGCCGTACGCACCGGGGCCTTTGGCGCCTCGGCGATGATCTATGCGGCCCGCTCACTGGGCCTCGGTTCGACGCCGATGATCGGTTTCGATGACGAAGCAGTGCACCGCGAGTTCGGACTGGCCGAGGACGAAGTGCCGGTCATGCTTTTGTCCATAGGGCCGGAGCGTCCTGGAAATTGGGCGCAGAAGCCACGCCGTCCGGTGGCCGAGGTGCTCGACCTCGTGTGATCGCGCAACGCAGTGGCGCCACCCCGGCGATGACCGTAGGCTGGTCTCGTGTCCACACGTCCCGTTGTCCTCGGTTCCGCCATTCGTTCCGAATGGGGCCTCGATCCTGATTTTCTGACCGTCAATCACGGCTCGTACGGCGCGACGCCGCGTGCGGTGCTCGCCGAGCAGGATCGCTGGCGCAAGCGCATGGAGGCGCAGCCGACGCGGTTCTTCTTCCTCGAGGTGCCGGACGCGCTCCGCGAGGCGGCCGGCGCTCTGGCGCGGTTCCTCGGTGCCGAGGCCGAGGATGTCGTGTTCGTGCCCAACGCGACGACCGGCGCGAACGCGGTTCTGCGCTCGCTGAAGCTCGAGCCGGGCGACGAGATCCTGCACGCCAGCCACGTCTACAACGCGGTGCGCAACACGATCTCCTACGTCGCCGGGCGGACCGGGGCGAAGGTCACGGTGGCGGAGATCCCGTTTCCGCGGCCCGAGCCGGCGGTGATCCGGAAGAACATCGAGCAGGCGATCGGCAAGCGCACGCGCATCGCCGTGATCGACCACATCACCTCGCCGAGCGGTATGGTGCTGCCGATCGCTGAGATCGTCCGGCTTTGCCAGGCGGCCGGCGTGCCGGTTCTGGTCGATGGCGCGCATGGGCCGGGACAGGTGCCGCTCGACCTGCCGGCGCTCGGCGCCGATTGGTATGTCGGCACCTGTCACAAGTGGCTATGCGCACCGAAGGGCTGCGGGTTCCTGTATGCGCGCGCCGACCGCCGCGCCGAGCTGCATCCGGTGACGATCTCGCATGGCTACGGCGGAGGCTTCACCACCGAATTCGACTGGACGGGCACGATGGACCCGTCGGCCTATCTGTCCCTGCCGGCGGCGATCGGCTTTTATGAGCGGTTGGGCGGAGGGGCATTGATGGAGCGCAATCATCGACTGGCAGCCGAGGCGGCGACACTGATCGCGGATGCGCTGCGGACCGAGGTGGGCGTCCTGCCCGGCATGACCGGCAGCATGGGGCTGGTCCGGTTGCCGATCAGCCTCGAGGCGAAGCGCTCGGAGGTGGTGAAGGTGCGGCACGCGCTGCAGGCTGCTGGCACCGATGTGCCTGTCCATCCGGTCGGCGAGGCGATGTGGCTGCGCCTGTCGGCCTATGCCTACAACGAGATCGGCGACTACCGGCGTCTGGCCGAGCTGCTGCCGGCCGTGCTGCGGCCGCTCGAAGGCTAAGCTGCGCCGCTCTTTTGTTTTTGATCGAAGAGAAAAATACGCGCGGCGCATTCATGCGTTTTTCGGGCATTTTCGCTGCCAGGGCATGTGCGGTGCCGGAATCCTGGGCTTCCCGCGACCCCACGATGGGCAATGGACCGCGAATCGCTCCCTGATTCTCTTGCCGAAAAATCCCGGCCAATGCCCGTAATAGGGGCGCCCGTCGCTCCGCGGTAAAATCCCGGCCGTTCGAATTTACCTACCGGGAGTTCACCGATGTCCGAGGAAGCCTTCGTCGATGTTTTGGCCAGACCGTTGAGGGATGCGCCCGGCAACAACCAGCGACGCCACCGTTTTCGCGCCGTTTTCGATCCGTTTTCGACCGTTTATCGCGAGGGGCGACAGGCGGAAAACACTGCCGTGCCGGGCTTTTCGCCCATCGATCCTCGAAAACACCGTTTGAAAACGGTCGAAACGGGCAACAGCACGGTGGGATGCGGCGTAGACCACCGCCTCGCAGGCGATGCCGACGACGTAGCGGCCGAGACGGGCCTTGTAGTCGCAGGGACGGCGCCTCGATGTCGGTCGGCTTGTCGAGCAGCACGAAGCGCCAGCGGACGTAGGCGCCCTGCGCCGGCGTCAGGCCGAAGTAGCAGACATGCAGGACGAGCTCGGGGCTGTGCCGGCGCAGCGATTCGCCCAGCAGCAGGAGCTGGAAGAACATGCCCTCATCGACACCGGTCGCCAGGCACAGCTTGCGCCGCACGGCAGGAAATCGACCTCATTGACGTTGGCCGATCTTCCATACACACTGTGTATTGAAATCATGCCCCGCTACCTCACTGAACAGGATATCGCCGACTTCCGCAACGATCTGTGCCGGGTCGCGACCGAGCGCTTCGCGCGCCACGGCTACGAGGGCGTCACCATGCGCCAGCTCGCCGAGGCGTTGGGCTGCAGCCCCAAGACGCCGTATCGCTACTTCAAGGACAAGGCCGACATCCTCGCCACGGTGCGCGCGCAGGCCTTCGCCAGGTTCGCCGATGCGCTCGAGAAGGCCGCGGCGTCGCGGAAGGATGCGTCGGAGCGTGGCCGGGCGATCGCCGAGGCCTACCTCGCCTTCGCGCTCAAGAACCCACACGCCTATCGCATCATGTTCGACATCGATGCGCCGATCGACGAAAGCCATCCCGAGCTCGGCCCGGCCGCCGAGCGCGCGGCGCGCTACATCACCGCCGGCGCCGAGCAGATGGCCGCGGCCGGCGTGATCGGCGTCGATCCTCAGCTGTTCGGCTGGTCGATGTGGGCCGCCATCCATGGCATCGTCATGCTTCATCAGTCGGGCATGCTGGCGCACGGCCCGGACTACCGGACCTTGTCGGGCTTCCTCGGCGGCACGATGCTGAAGGGCGCGGCGAAGCAGACGAAAGGGAAGACGCGATGACGGCGGGCGTTATCTCGGGCGAGCGTTTCCGCAGCTGGGCCGACATCCAGGCCAATGCCGCACACGCCGCCGGCGGGTTCGCCGCGTTGGGCATCGGCGAGGATGACAGCGTCGCGTTGATGCTGCGCAACGACTTCGCGACCTTCGAGGCCAACATGGCGGCGGGCCAGCTCGGCGCCTATGCGGTGCCGATCAACTGGCATTTCACGGCGGAGGAGGCGGGCTACATCCTGAAGGACTGCCGGGCCAAGGCCCTGGTGATCCATGCCGACCTGCTGCCGCAGGTTGCCACCGGCATGCCGGAAAGCATCAAGGTGCTGGTCGTGCCGACGCCGGACGAGATCGGCGAGGCCTACAACGTGCCGACCGAGAAGCGGCTCGCATCGGAGGGCGTCGAGCTGTGGGACGCCTTCGTCGCCCGCAGTGCGCCCAATACCGTGCCGCCCAAGGCTTCGCGCGGCAGCATGATCTACACCTCCGGCACCACCGGTCGGCCCAAGGGCGTGCGGCGCGCGCCGTCGACGCCCGAGCAGCAGGCCAAGGCTGCCGCCGAGATCGGCAAGCATTGGGGCCTGGTCAACGATCCGTCGATCGTCGTGATGATGAACGGGCCGATGTATCACTCGGCGCCGGCGGCCTACGGCATGCAGAGCGCGCGGCTCGGCGTGAATGTCGTGCTGCAGCCGCGCTTCGAGGCCGAGGACATGCTGCGGCTGATCGACAAGCACCGGGTCAGCCACATGCATATCGTGCCGACCATGTTCGTCCGGCTGCTGCGCCTGCCGGCCGAGGTGAAGGCGAAGTACGATCTCTCGTCGCTGCGCTGGATCACCCACGGCGCCGCCCCCTGCGCGCCGGCGGTGAAGCGGCAGATGATCGAATGGTGGGGACCGGTGATCAACGAGTACTACGGCGCCACCGAGACCGGCATCGTGGTGTGGCACGACTCGGCCGAAGCACTCAGAAAACCCGGCACCGTCGGCCGGGTCGTCGAGGGCGCCACCATGCGCATCGTCGACGAGCAGGGCCGCGACGTGAAGCCGGGCGAGGTCGGCGAGATCTACCTGCGCGGGCCGCTCTACAGCGAGTTCACCTACAACAACGACGACGCCAAGCGGCGCGAAATAGCGCTGGGCGACCTCGTGACGGTGGGCGACATGGGCTACCAGGACGAGGACGGCTACCTTTATTTGTGCGACCGCAAGCGCGACATGATCATTTCGGGCGGCGTGAACATCTATCCGGCCGAGATCGAATCGGTGCTGATCCAGATGCCGGGCGTGCGCGACTGCGCGGTGTTCGGCATCCCGGACGAGGAGTTCGGCGAGCAAATCTGCGCCCATGTCGAGCCGCTGCCGGGGGCCGCGCTGGATGCCGGCGCGGTGCGCGCCTACCTTGCGCAGCATCTCGCGCGTTACAAGATCCCGAAAGTGGTCGAGCTGAGTGCCAGCCTGCCGCGCGAAGATTCGGGCAAGATCTTCAAGCGCAAGCTCCGCAACCCATATTGGGAGAAGGCGGGTCGCAGCATCTGAGGCGTTTCCATGGCGGACGACGACATCACCCTGTCCGGCAAGCTCAAGGACAAGCTGATCGACAGCAAGCAGAAGTGGGCGGCCGACGGGCGCCTGCTCACCGGCAAGACCGCGGCGCACGGCGAGCGCCTGCCGCCCGGCCAGCGCCGGGTCGAGACCTGGCCCGTGCTCGATCTCGGCATCCAGCCCGAGATCCCGCTGCACGCCTGGCGGCTGTTCATCGACGGCGAGGTCGAGAACCCGGCCACGTTGAAGTGGAGCGAGTTCACGGCGCTGCCCAAGGTGACGCTCACGACCGACATCCATTGCGTCACGGCGTGGTCGCGCTACGACAATGTGTGGGAGGGCGTTTCCGCGCGCACCCTGATCGACCTGGTCAAGCCCAAGGCCGACGTGCGGCACGTGATCTTCCACTCCTACGACACCTACAAGACCAACGTGCCGCTGGCGGATTTCTCCGCGGACGACGTGCTGCTGGCCGCGCGCTGGAACGGCCAGCCGATCAGCCGGGAACATGGTGGGCCGTTGCGCGTCGTTATCCCGAAGCTCTATTTCTGGAAGAGCGCGAAGTGGATCAAGCGTGTGGAGTTCTCGGTGCTCGACAAGCCGGGCTTCTGGGAAGTGCGCGGCTACCACAACTACGGCGATCCCTGGCTCGAGCAGCGTTACGATGAGGAGGAGTGAAATGGCATCGGCGCATGACTTCACCTTCACCGGCATCGACCACAAGCCGATCGACATGAAGCAGTACAAGGGCCGCCCGGTCCTGGTGGTGAACGTCGCCTCCTTCTGCGGGTTCACGCCGCAGTACAAGGAGCTGCAGAAGCTGCACGAGACCTACGGGCCCAAGGGCCTGGTCGTGCTGGGCGTGCCGTCGAACGACTTCGGCGCGCAGGAGCCCAAGACCGAGGCCGAGATCGCCAAGTTCTGCGAGACCAACTACGGCGTCACCTTCCCCATGACGGCCAAGCAGAAGGTCGTCGGCATGGACGCGCACGGCCTCTACCAGTGGATCGGCGGCGAGGCGGGCGAGGGCGCGCTGCCCAAATGGAACTTCCACAAATACTTGATCGACAAGGAGGGCAAGCTCGCCGGCTCCTGGCCGAGCAAGGTCAGCCCGACCTCGCCCGAGATCACCGGTCAGATCGACATGATGCTGGCTGGCTAATCTAGGAAGCCTACTGCCCGGCCAGCGCGCGGCGCATGTTGGCGCGGGCGGGTTGCTCGAAGCGCTCGAAGAAGCGGTCAGTCGCGAACAGGCGCGGCTTGGCCAGCATGGTGGCGTAGAAGGCGTTGCGCGCCTGCCAGAAGGCCGCCTCGTCGGGGAACAGGTGCAGGTATTCGCGGCGGATGCCCAGCGCATGCCGGCAGAACGCGTCCCACGGCGCGGCAAGCCGCCAGAGGTCGAGGTCGCAGATGCGGGCGGCTTCGGCCGGCGGCGGCTCGGCATGGGTCGTCGCCTCGATGATTCGGGCGGCACGCTCGACGCCGGATTCGGCGAGGGCGAGGTCGGCATGGTCGAGCGCGAGCGTCTCGAGGGTCGCGTTCATCAGCGCTGCCGACCGCCGCTCGTTCTCGCCGCGCGGCGCGCCGGGAACGTAGACGGCGTCGTGGAACAGCAGCGCCAGTTGCTCGGGCTCGTCGAGATCGGGCGTATGCTCGCGGGCAAGCCCGATCAGCTCGTCGAGATGGTTGGCATCGTGGTAGGCGCGATGAGGCTGCGCATAGTTCAGGCGCGCGGCCTCGACCAGGGTACGGTGCGCGAGCAATCTCATGACGGCAGGCGGAGCATGACGCTCACCTCGATCACACGGTCCGAGTGCCGATCATACCGGCAGCGGAGCGCCGTCCGTCAATAGCCTCGGTTTCCGAAGACCGGCCGGTCTACGGCGCCAGGATGCCCCGGATGGTCCGGAAGACGTCATGGAACATTTCGGTCGTCAGGCGCCCGGTGTTCGTGTTGTAGCGCGAGCAGTGGTAGCTGTCGGCGAGGTGCAGACCGGTCGGCAGCTGGTGCAGCCGGCCATGGATGAAGGGGTAGCTGGCGGCCGGGCGCACCGTCAGGGCACGCAGGATCTGGTCGTGCGCCCCCTTGCCCAGGGCCAGCAGCACCTTGACGTTGGGCATGACCGACAGCTCGGCCTGAAGGAACGGCCGGCAGGCGGTGAACTCGACGGGCAGGGGCTTGTTCTCCGGCGGCAGGCAGCGCACGGCGTTGCAGATGCGGGCATCGACCAGGTGCAGTCCGTCGTTCGGATCGGCCTTGTAGGTGCCCTGCGCGAAGCCGAACGCGAGCAGGGTCGAATAGAGCAGCTCGCCCGCATAGTCGCCGGTGAACGGCCGGCCGGTCCGGTTGGCACCCTTCATGCCGGGCGCCAAGCCGACAATGAGCAGCCCCGCGTCGATCGAGCCGAAGGATCGGACAGGGGCGTTGTTCCAGTCGGGGTACTTGCCCTGCAGCTCCCGGCGGAATGCCACGAGGCGCGGACAGCGCGGACAGTCGAGCGGCGGCTCTTCGAACGGCGATGCCACCGTGGAGCTACCGTCCGATCAGGCCGACCGGATCATCTGGCCGGGAATCTCATCGCTCGGCAGGTCGCCGTTGCCGGCGGCGCGCGGCGCGCGCTCGGATGGATTGCGCGCGATCAGCGGCGCGAGCTCGGCCAATTCGATGAAGTCGTCGGCCTGTCGGCGCAGCTCGTCGGCCACCATCGGCGGCGACGACTTGATGGTGCTGACCACCGAGACCCGCAGGCCCTTGCGCTGTACCGCCTCGACCAGGCGGCGGAAGTCACCGTCGCCGGAGAACAGGATCACGTGATCGAGATGCTCGGCCATCTCCAGCACGTCGATGGCGAGCTCGATGTCCATGTTGCCCTTGAGCTTGCGGCGGCCCATGGCATCGGTGAATTCCTTGGTCGGCTTGGTGACCATCGTGTAGCCGTTGTAGTCCAGCCAATCGATCAGCGGCCGGATCGGGGAATACTCCTGATCCTCGACCAGCGCGGTGTAGTAGTAGGCACGCACCAGGCGGCCCTTCTCCCGGAACACCTTCAACAGGCGGCGATAGTCGATGTCGAAGCC